>Ga0196971_1000041_pt1 | contig 135551 bp, 215 predicted proteins | sample S1v_1013CmetaG_FD_148660 | JGI IMG/M metagenome (GOLD analysis project Ga0196971, IMG submission 148660) | Soil microbial communities from Anza Borrego desert, Southern California, United States - S1+v_10-13C | ecosystem: Environmental > Terrestrial > Soil > Desert | place: USA: California...
TCTTTGGCGAAGTACCTGCATTTGCCATTTGTAGCCTCGGACCACCAGCACCGCCTAAGCCAACTTCAGCCCAAGCCTTTTTAATCATGGTGTCAGAAACATCGACTGGGAACGGCCAACCTACTCCACCACCTTTAGCAAACTTATGGCCACCGCTTGCACAGATAGGACATTCTTTGCTGTGTACAGTGCCTCCTGAAGCAAACTTATCATTAGACACATCTGGCAAAGCTTCTGCAACTACAGTTCTGTCAAGTTTCTTTTGGCGCAAAGCCTCCATTACCGGAAGCCCATAGTATTCTACGGCATCTGTCGGATGAACAAATTCGCCGTTAGACAACCAGGCTCTAATGGAATCAGAAGTTCTAGTTCCAGCACCCCACACAGGGCCACCACTTCTGAATCCAGGAGCACCATAACCATCTCCCCAACCTTTCATGGAAGCACGAGCTTTAGATTCTTCTACTTCTCGTTCAGCTTCCTTCAGACTCTTACCACTTTGCAGAGAAGCCTGAAGGGCTTTCAGGTCTTGCATTTCTTGGTATACTTTTACGTAACCTTTTGTAGATAGCTCAGTTTGTACATCTTCAGGAACTTCACCATACATTTTGATAAGGTCGCGAGTTTCCTTCTTGGTACCTAGTGCCTTATCTGCTTCTTTTTGAAGTTCCTTAATGCGGTCTCTGTGACGCTGAGTAGCTTCCTTCATAGGTACGCCAGAGGCAATATCCTCAAGATACAAATCTCGGGCAGCTTTTGCGGCAGCCTGCAATGCATCCCTGTTTCTTAGACCTTCACGACTATGAACGCTTAAACTCTTACCGTTGGCTTCTACTGACTCCTTCAGAGTAAGAATTTGGCTATTCCAGTTTTCAGTAGCTTCATTGGCTGTCATCATTTCGCCATATTCGGCCTTAATGATGTCAGACAAAGCACTGCTTCTATCCCTAGCAGTAGAAGTCGCGCTGGACATGGTATCCAAAGCAGAAGACAAGGTTTGAATTCTAGCTTCTAAATCACCTGCGGCAACTACACTATCAACCTGGGCTTGAGTCATTCCTGCTAGACGATCCTGATAGGTTCGTGCGGAATCAGCACTAGTCTTAGTTAACTCATTGTTTCTGCTCTGAGCTTCAGCCACCTGGTTAATTGAATCTTTGAATTCAATCGCTTCGTCTTTTAATTGCTTATAAGGAATTGCAGCAGTAGGTCCACCAGCTTCTAATGCTGCGATACGCAAACGCTCATAAGTAGCAATCTGTGCATCAAGCTGAGTATTAACTCTAGTTAGATTTTGGTCGTTGTCATTTAGAGCGCCAGATACGTCTGTCAAACTAACGCCAAACCTCTCAGCCCTTTCTGCAAGTTCCTTGAACTTCTTATCAGTTTCAGCTAACTGGTTTACTTGATCTGTATTTCCCTGAGAAAGATCAGAATAAGCAGATTTCAAAGCTTGGAATGCGTTTTTAGTATCTTCAGCTTCTCGCCTTTGCCCCATTAAACTGTCAACTAGGAATGTCACTCCTACTGCGGCAGCACTTAACGCAATTCCCCAAGGCCCACCTAGGAAACCTACGAGTCCTCCTAATGCGCCTTGTACTCGTGATCCAGCAGTGCTAAGCCCTCCTACAGTTCTACTAAATACAGATACTTTGCCATTAGCATTTTCTGCTGCGCGACCAGTATTTTCAATACTTCGAGCAGTATTACCTCCACCGACAATCTCAGAGCCAATACCTGCAATAGGTGAAGGAGTATTCCTAGCTATTGGTGCGGATTGCCCAGAAGATTGTAACCCAGCAGCATTTCTAGCAGCATCAGCAAAAGCTCCAGATAGGTTTCCTCTGTTTCGTACCATCCAAGTAAAGAAGTCCCATAACTTGAACAGCCCTGTAAACCTTGCCACAATAGATACAGCAGCCAAAGCAGCAAGACCGGCTGCCAATCCGCCTAAGACATTACTTACTCCTGGAAGAGACGCAATGTTGAACAGTAGCTCGGCAAAATTAGCCAAAACAGTAACGAATACTGTTAATGCGGATGCAGCACCACTTTCTAAGAAAGTAGAAATAGCTTCAAGCATGTCGCCCAAAGCTTCAGCTACAGTAACCGCAATACCTGAGTCATTAAGGTGCTGCAAGATTTCTAGAATAGGCGGCAGAACACGAGTCCTTAATGTGTCTAGCAGGTCAATCATAGTCTGAATATTGCTTTGATTAGACGCTAAGTTTCCAATTCCTCGGGCAAGATCTCTAATCAAATCTCCTAGCGCTGACAATACAGGTCTAATATTGGTCATCCATTCACGCAGAGGAGAATTAGCTTGCTCTTGAGCATCAGCAACATCAGCCCAGTGGCCTGTAATATCTTCTAGGGTACGTAAATATGATTGACCTTCGTCTACTGTAGCGTTAAAGAATGAACTTACAATACTCCCAAGGTTTTTGAAGATCTGCCAAAGAGACTGTAAACTTTCTTTAGTTTCGTCTAGGAAGTCAGCAATAGACCCGTTAGATCTAGCCTGAGCTGACCAATCAGCAAAGGCGTCTGCCCCTTCTTTTAATGCACGGGTAATCCATGTAGTAAAAGGACCAGCAGCAATGGCAATATTACGGAATACATTAGCAAGACTGAGTCCTGCACGAGCCATATTGGTAATTACCGTATAGTTGTTTTCAGAAATAGTTCTGAAGTCTCTCTTCCAAGGACCAGAAGTAATCATTCTGATACCTTCGTCTGCAACCTTGCCCAAGGCACTTGCAGATCTACCAAAGAAATTCTCAGCTATAGGCAATAAAGTATTAAGGCGATCAGTGGAATCAACAACTTCCTTGAAGAAGTTTTCTCCGACAATTTCAGAAGTTTTTGCCCACTTATTAGAAAAGTCAACAATGGCTTTTGTGACATCTCGTGTGGCAGGAGCCATATCCTTAAGCGCAAGGTTGTACTTCTGGGTGGCAGTCAAAGCCTTATCTGTGCCTAAACGTGCCTGTTCTTTTACCTGAGATTCTTCAATTTCAGCTTTCTGAGCTTCTTTTAAAACATCTCCAAAGCCCCCAAAAGCACTCGTAAGGCCTCCTATAGCGCCGATAGCAGCAAAACCTAATCCAGGAATGGCAGCAATAGCTCCACCAGCAGCGCCTATACCACTAGCCAAGCTTAATGCTCCACCACCTAATGCTCCAATTCCAGAAATAAGAGCAGGAATAGCAGATACCAAAACAGCAATAAGTCCTGGCATTCTATAAAGCTCACCAGAAACTCTACCTAATCTTTGTAATAGCCTAGAGCTTGATTCGGAGAAGTCATCGAATCCTGAAATAAAGCTTCGAAGGAATCCTCCACCGCCCCCACCAGCAGATGCGGCCTGTCGCAACTTGGTAAATACACTAGTGCCTCTATCAGCTTCCTCGAATACACGAGTCATATCTGCCATAGCAGTTAACGCCCAGAAACGAAAAGACTTTCCAGAAGGTAGCGCATCAATTTTTTCAAGTTCTCGCCTGATACGTTCAGCATCTTTTAATGCTTCAGCTCCAAGTTCATCCTTTAGGCTACGAGAGATAGTGCGAATATCGCCTAAAGCTCTATTAGATAAAATTCTGACATTAATGTCAGTGTCCTCGTGAGCTAGTTTTTTAAGTTCAAACTCAATAGCTGCAATACTTTGGTTGGCATCTTCTGCGTCAACATCAAGAACTAACGGATCTAACTTTAGTTGACTTAATGTACGATTTAGTGTTCGTAGCCTGCCACCTAGTGAACTATTAATCTTGTCTTCTGCTCGCTTAGCAAAGTCTTCACCAGCAGATTCTCCAGCCTTGCCAAAAGTATCCTGAAAAGCTTTAATAGTAGCTTGAATTAGCTGACGGTTTCCACCAGAGTTATTACTCCTTTGAATGCCTCGTCCTAATCCTTTATGATAAGAAGACCCTGCTTCCTCACCGGCTTTTCCAGCGGCATCTCCACGATTAAGGTCAGCAATAGCTGCTTTGGCTGAGTTTGCACTTTCGCGTTCAGCACGTGCACGATTCTGCTTTGATGCAGTAATTTTTTGATCGTCAGAAAGAGATTGAGAATTAAGCTTAGCTTCCTCTTCACGCAATTCTCTTAATGCACGGCGAGCATCGCGTGCAGCACGAATTAGGCTATCGAATTCTCCGAGGGCGCGATAACGAGATACGTGTTCTGAACCACTGCCGGGACTAGTCACCGCGCTACCTCCAAGGTTTTATAGTTAGCCTGGTGGTGGATTGTCCATACCAAAAGCTAACATCTCTAGCATTTCAAAACTATTCTTATCTGCCGACTTTTCAAAGTTCTCCTGAGTAGCAACATCTTGAGTAGATCCATGAACTGGCAAATTACTGGATACAGATTTGGATTCGACCTTGCCGAATTCCTGGTATTCTTCATAATCTATCGTCAAATTTGATGCATACGTCATCAAATCTTCATTAGCATTAGCTCCGGCAGCAGCAGCGACCATAGCAATACTTCTAGTTTGCCAAGAGATAATCAAACGCTGTTCACGTCTTTGATTATATTTATCTTCAAGTATGACTGCCAAGATTTGCCTGATACGACGTAAGGTTTTATCTAGAATCTCATCATCATCCCAACGATAGGTAGAGCTGATAGTATGAAAGACTCTAGCCATAGGACCTACCAGCTCTAACCCAGGAATATCTGGGATTATTCGGTTGAGTTCTGTACTGTCAGATTCTCTGGAACTTGCCCTGTCTTCTTCGCCAGGTCGAACATTGCCATTAGTCGTTTTCCCAAGGCTTGCAGATCTTCTGCTTCACGCTTAACAATAGCTTCAACTAAAGTTACTAGATCTTCTAGTTCTGGGTTATACAGCTCATCGAATAGTTCATCATTAAGACGTTTATTCTCAGCGATCTCATCTTTACTGAGTCTACGACCAGCTTTTTCGCCTACAGGACGAGCCATAGATAATAGGAAGTCAATTACTTCCTCTTCGGCATCAGGAATAGCAAAACCTACTAAAGCAATCAGCTTCCCGCCAAACTCTTCAGGAGTATCTTCAGGGGAAAATTTAACATTCAAAAGCATGCCCCCCGCACCATGAGTAATGATACGTAGTAGCTTAAAGAATTGACGTGCCTTAAGTGGCTGCAAAACAACCTGTGTGCCGGTAGATAGGGTAACTACGTCACCCTCATCGACAATAACTTCAATGTCGGATTTTGCCATTATTGACTCCTGGTCTACTTGGACTTATTAGATTTTGTTAATATCAAGCTGAGCGGTTAACGATACGCCCAATTGCGCGCTTTGTTAGCGGAGTACCCTTTTCATCCTTGTCAGAAATAACTGCTCGACCTGTGTAGTTAAGCAATAGTCCAGACTTGTAGGATGGACCGGTGAAGTTAATAGGACCGAAGATCACCTTATAGAGAATGAAGTCCATAACTCTAATAGCTCCATCGCTGTCCTTGGATGGGCAGCGAATCAGCATAGGTCGAGCAGGCTGATTTACGGAATCTTCTTCCCATAGACCCATGGAGTAGGTAGTTCCTGCTCCTGAGCCAGATGAAGTCAAAGTAGCTCCAGATAGAAGCTGAATTGTACGGAATGGTAGATAGCCAGCTTCAACGGTAACTGTGGCGAAGTTCAGCCAGAACCATGATGACAGTACGTAGTCATCACCGGTGTTATCATAGTTACCAGTATCAGCAGCAATAGTTCCAGAACGTACACCATAAATGTCGCCAAACTCTTCCTCAGTACCGTCAGTACCATCTAAGATAGCTGCATGGCTGATAGAAAAGCCTTCAAAATTAGTGCCAGCCATATAAATCTCCTTTTCTTAGTTCTAGGAGCCATATGGTCCTAGCGTTTTCTTTGGCTACTTAAATAATCGGCAAGCAGTAATAACCTATTTGGATTATCCTGCGCTATTTTAATAAGCAGTCACTTTGCTGGTCACACAATTACCTTGTGTATCGTAATAATGCAACACACGCTTAGCACTAGGTGCACCATTTAATCTGGCCCACTTAGCACAATCAGCACAAGCGATTTCCATATACATGCCTTCAACAGGCATGTGCTCTTGCTTAAGTACAAGAAATAGTTTTTTGAACTTTCCTGGACAACGTATTTCTACACTGTTCTCTGGCACCTTAAAGTTTTCATCTATCCACATATTCTGCTCCTGCCATTAACGATTTTTCATAAATCTTAGAGCCTTCGCCAGGAACAGCCTGAGATACCTTCAGATATAATTTCTTAACGACATTATCCCAGCTATGTGTTTGAGGAATAACTTCCGCTGCTAGGTCAGCTTTTCGTTTTACTTCAGCTCTGTTTCTAAATGTGTGCAACATGAGAGCTTTCATATGGTCTTTATCGGCCCTAGCATTTAATACTTTAGGGTTATCATCTAAAGGCATTAACTTATAGTCCAGGGGATAGGCATACTCAGGAGACAGCCATCCTGTATGGCCACCCCAATTAGTAGCAATTACCGCTCCGCCCATAGCTTGAAATTCTAGTGCAGGCATATTCTTCCCTTCTCCGCGAGAAGGAGCGCAGAGAACATGCTGAACAGAATAGAATTGTTTTAAGACATCCTCGGGCCAAGAATCATAATGCACTCGTAATTTTGGAACCCATTGCTCCATTGCAGAATGCAATCCTGGTGACATAGTTTTGAGGTGTAGTTCTGCGGGCTCAAATTCTTCAGGATATTCTTCTTTTAGCTCTTTAAAGGCCATGATGGTTACGAAAGGATCTTTTCTTTCATGCAGCATACCTGTCATGCAAAACCCGAATCTGTTACTAAACCAATCCTTTTCTACCTTAGGCCAATTCTCAGGCAGAAACCCACCCTGAAGTATTTCTAGTTTTGTGCTTTTTGGGTTTATGTAAGGTAGAAAGCAATCTTTAGTAACCTGATCATAGCCTAGAAGTAGATCATATCTACTTAGAGCTTTGCGTAATTTTGATCTACCCTTTAGGTTGTTGAAGTTGGTATATTCCCACATTGACCAACCTACTGTTACTTTACTGGCTCTACGTTCTTCAGGTAGTAGACCCATTTGGCCAGGATCTACATGATGAATCATCAAATCGAACGGAGCTTCTAACCGCTTGCTGAATAGACTCAACACGTCGGGAGGCAGTGGAGCATCGACATGAGTTGGCTGAACATAGACATCTGCACCACTTCGAATAAGAGCACGTGCCAGACCTATCCCGTCGTTGCCGTATCCTGTATAAGTAGATAGTGGAGTCTTCAATAGTACCTTCAATTTATCCTCCTGGGATCTAGAGTTACTAAAAGTACTATCGGATTAAAATCAGAAAAATACTGAGTAGTATACGGAAGCTATCATTATTCCATCACCATCAGTTACAGCGACAGGCTCACTTAAATCAACAATTCTATCAGAACTGATAGTAACTAAATCGCCCCACATTTGCATTTCAGGATTTACTCGATGCAGGTACTTGTCAACAACCTTAAAAGTATCATTCAATTTAAGTCTGACAGATTTACTACCTATCAAATTTCCTGACGCATCACGAGTACCGTTGGCCCAAATAGTTACTCGTAACCTACGACCTCGGTATCTGCTCAATCCTGTAATATTGGCGTAAGGCCCTGCGTCTTCTACTACAATTGCACTGACAGCTTCGTATTGGCCATCTTCTAGATTAGCAAGCATTTCATCTCTAAAAATGAAAGGTTTCAATGAGACAGAAAATTTGCCAACACTATTAACTACTTCAGAAATACCTAGAAGATACTTTGCGCAAGCTCCTTGTAAATCGTCTGCCATATCAACCTCCTAGGAATTTGTTCATAGCTGCAATATACTCATGGCCTAGAGCTTCAGCAGGACGTAAGAAATCGTGGTTTAGTCCTCGTTCACGCTCATATTCAGCATAATCTACAGGGTTGTGAATACCTTGCGATGGGCCACCATAAGAAATTTCTCCCTCCCAGTAGGTTTGTCCAGCATCACTGGAAAGTTTACCTGAGGATTTTAAACTTCTAGTAATAACGTGCACCGCAGCTTGAGTAGCACGAAATTGTTCAGTAAGGACACGCTCAAACTCGGCAATATCTTCTAAAGACAAGCCATTAGCTAAGCGATTAACTTCGTCCTCTATTCCGTCAGAAAACTTTTCAATCTTTATCATGATGGTGCTCCTGCTGGATACCTCAAGCTAGCTTGCGCCACCTCGAATACTTGAACTTCAATATGGTGAGTACCATTAAAATCTTGAGCCTCATCAGGTCTCATTTTCATCATGAAGGATGAACCTATATGCGGACCCTTAACTACACGAACAATTTGTCCGCTTTGAAGTGCAGGTGAATAAGAGCAGAACATAATTCCAGTCCTATCCGGACTACGGCCCGCAACAACAGGAGAAGGTTGATCCTTACCTACTCGCAAAAAGTTAAGGTCTAATCTGCATTTCATTATTCCTGGGGGCTGCGTTCTATCAAAACTAGCTCCTGACTTTTGCCAGGTTTGTACACGAGCACCATCTACAACATCAGTAACAGATTGTAAAACTTCTACAGTAGAGTTAAATAAGTGTCGCATAATTAACTCCTCTCAGTAGAAAAATGTTATTCTTGTTTCTGGGGGACTATTAAATGCGTCTACATCGTTTAATAGTCTACGGGTGCCACTACCACCAACTATTTTAGATCTACCTTCAGAGGAAGTCTCAATGCCGTCCCACTCCATGCCTTCAATAGACCCTGTAGACCCGATGGCGGAGCTTCCTGACTTGAGTTTACTTACTGCTAGATCAAACCACATAACTCCAGTAGCATCACCTTTTTTGACAGCAGAAACTGTTCTGCTATAAGAATAAGATCCAATACTTTCGGATTGGTAAGGAGATGCTGAAGCTTCTCGATATGGCTGACTTAGATAAATCTTGTCAGCCATATCTAAAATTCCATACTTAGCTAGCTTAGATTGATCTAAGTCAGTTGGGTATTCATTAATACCTGTGGCTAGATAGAAAAGTAATGTAGCTTGAGCTAGCGCCTCACCGGCAAAATCGTTAAAACTTGTACTTTCACGACCTGTAAATATAGCTAAATCAGCTACAGTAGGGGACGCTAGCGCCATAACTATTACCTCTTCTCAAAGAATACTTTGCCGTAACGTTCCATCTGCTCATCCGCAGATAGTTCATACCAGACATTGCCCTCGGCGTCCTGATGAGTCTTCTTACTAGCCTCATTATCTTCAAGCACAAGAACTTGTCCAGCTTTCCAAACACGTGCTGCTACAGTAAGCCCAGATTCTAAGAATTCAATTTCGAGATGCTCACGCTCATCGTTATCAGGGTCGTTAGAACCTTCAATATTTTTAGCATCAAGTACAGATTCAGTTTGACGAACTCGTGCACGACGCTTTTCTGCTTCTGGGTCATCTGTAATTAGCTCAGGAAATGGCTTACTTACGTCAAATTTAACTCCAGCCGCATCTTCAAGAATTACTGGCTCTGGGTGGCGGTCAACCATTTCTAACCCTGGATTCATTTGGTTATGCACAGTTTCATCAACCTCATGAGCGGGGGCCATCTTTGGAACCTCAGCTACTTCTGGCTCAGGATTAGTAGATTCGCGTTCTTCTGTTGAAGTTCCAGGGTTTTCCTGATTCTCTACAGGCTTATCTACATCATTAGCTGCGGCTGTTTTGGCAACTTCTGGCTCTTGAGTTTCCTCTGTAGATTCGCGTGCCTCTACATTAATTCCAGGGTTTTCCTGGTTTTCTACAGTCGGGTCTACCTTCTTGGCAGCCGCAGACTTCTTTACCCTTGGTGGCATTAAAGATCACAACCTTTCAGTCTATTTTCCATGTGTAACATCGTCATATTGACCAGATAAGCGCTTACGCAACTTTTGGCCTCTTTTACCAAATTGTACTTGAAAGAATCCTACAATAGATGTCAACATAGTTATAGCTAACACCCAGAAGATTGTTAATCTTACCCACTCAACACCTGGAAGAGATACGTTCCAAATACGAAGTGAAAGATAAGCGCACAAAATCAGTACGCTAACCGCAAAAATAGCAATTACTGTACCAACAAAGCTTTTACGCCATCTAGATAAAGTAAGATACATAGCAGTAAACACTAATGTGCTAAATGTGAAGGCCAGGAAGCCAACATCTCCCCAAAATTCTAACATACTAGCCTCCCTTACTCATTAAATAATTCTTCAAGCATCAGGCGAAAATGATTCCTTCTCCTAAGCTCGCGAAACCTACTAGTTAAATCGTCAACCTTTTCAAATCTGTTTTCAGTTGACTTCTTAGCTTCATCTAACTCATGCTGCACAGCGTTAAGTTCCTTCTCTTCGTCCGGATTGTGGTTAGCAGTCATTATCAGCCCTCCCTACCTGGACGCACTACGTGAGTAGTTTTACGAGTTTTTTGCTCATCTGATTGGCCAAATTTTGCCCCGTGAACTGCTTCTAGTAACTTAACTGAAGTCTCACTCAACTCTGTAACAATGTCGAGCTGCCTTGTCTGCATATTTACAATCTGTAACGCTTCCGCAGTTTTGTCTTTCCACTCTTGTTCACGTTCTCTGGATTCTACTATTCTAGCTTCATAGTTAGCTTTCATCTCAGTAATACGAGCTTCCTGGGACTCATGCACCTTTTGAACAGATGCAGGAGTTAATAGCCAACCTCTTACCAAAGCAATGAACAGCAAAGGCAAAGGACCAATTGTACCAATCCAAGGCCCAATGGCATCTAATGCACCTTGTACTACCTCCATGATACCTGCCTATAAGATAAAAGCCGGAACGCCCGTAAGCGCCCGGCTTTAACTACTGCCTACAATTAAATTATCGGCAGAATCATATTAAATTACAGAAAGTTCATCCCAGCCACGCTCACCAGCAGCAAGGCCTACTACCATTCCTAGCATTCCTGGCTTAGACCAAACACCTGAAGAATCATAAAACCACTGACTTGACTTCTCAGCCTCAAGTGCAGGGCAACCAAAGAATGTACGCCCACGATCTTCGATGACATTAAAGTGGTGATAATGTGCTGTTACGAACAAAGAGGTATCAACAAGTTCTGAAGTTCTACCGAGAATTTGCTTCTCAATAGCATTCTTAGAACTTACTCCACCAGTCTTAGGCCCTGAGCCATTAGATACATGACCATGAGTGAAGTTAACCTTTACTCCTGAAAGTTCTAGGTTGGCATCTTGACGATCTGTAGCGATGTCCCACTTAATATCATCACCAACGCCTGTACCATCAAAAACTTTCTTTACAAGGCTCGCAACCATAGTAGAGGAGTTGTCATAGATACTAGTAAGGGCCTTGTTACTTCCAAAGCGCGTATGCTCACCATGATTTGACGGAACAGAAGCAATATTCATTCTCAAACCATCCTCTAGTAGAGTACGGATACTCCATGTACGCATATCGAAATCTAGAGTAATTTGATCAGAATAGTTCAATTCAATTTCATAAGGTTGAGAAGCATAATTACCTACTGCACCTTCGTGCTCATCTCCCATGAAGGCTAGAGCAATCTTTTCAATAGGATACCCAGCGTCAATTAAATGACGAATTCTGAGATGGTGTCCGTTTATCCCGTTGGTCCAATTATTTAAAGCCTCCTGCGTTCCTGGCTTGCCTAATTGGGGGTCTGCAACCATAATCAGATAGCTTAGTCCAGAATTTTGAAAACTTCGTCCAGGAATGAACTCAAGATTTCGGAGATTGTCTCTCCAACCTTGGATATCCACTCGATCTTCGATCGGTGTTTCTTCTGGCGCTTTCTTTTGAATCCTAGCCGCATAACTATATCTGAATTCTCCTGGCTTGCCCCATGCCTTCATAGTAACAGGCTGAATAACTTCAAATACTTCAGGATCGAGACCCCAAAGCTTAATAGTATCTGTCCAGTCAGTAATTGGCTCATTAACTGTACCTGTTTTAATTACACCAGAATCACCAGTTAGTGAAACACTAGGTAATTCTCCGCCAGCCAATCGGCTAGGCTCATCTACAAGATTGTCAGCAGTACCTAGAAGGTATTCTCGGCCTGCATACTCGCGCCTACGACGCTTGAGTGTTTCAAGGTTGGATTCTGGGAAAGCCAGTAGCAAATCTTCATCTGTCATAGCAGCTAGAAGTTTAGCTACATTCTCTTCATTCCATTCAATCTTTGACAAAATGTTTTATCCTTAAGTTTATGTGCTCACGATCACTGAGCGTCTGGTTCCATTATACCATGAGGATCAGCGATGTCTACCAGTTGCCTTCACCTGGGTAGTCTTGCAATGGTCGAAGGTCAACATAATGTGCCATGACTTGAGAAAGTTTTGGCTTCATTTCTATCTTACCAAGCATAGTATTACAATGCCAGCACAGCAAGTGGCGCACACAATTACCACAAGAAGTCTTACCTGAGCAGCATCTATGGTCATGATCTACAGAGAGATTCATGATATTCCCTGTGCGTCCGTCAATTCTTGATTCTTGCTCGCCACACAAAAAACATACACCATTTTGTATGCTAAGCAACCAACTAAACTGATCAAACGTAATATTAAAATTCTTCTTCAATTTAAAGAGTTTATTATTAACACTGAGTTTTTCCTTGTTAGCTGCGACATATTTTGCAGTGGAGGCTAGACGCCGTTCCGCTCGTTCTTCTTCGTCAAGAGCACGAGGTTTATCAGTTTGCGCATTCATACGTTCCCGTCTAGCAAGATGTCTACAAACTTTGCAACGAGGATCTTTACCGCAAGGAGTCTCTTTATTGTTGGGAAATTCCTCAATAAGCTTCATCTTATTGCAGCCAGTACAACGATGCTGAATCCCATCACAATCAAGCATTGCATGACGTGGAGTAGATTTAGGCTTCCAATCAGGACCACGCGCTTTGGCGCGAAGCCTTGCCATTTTAGTGTTATTGTACTCACGCATGCAAGGAGTACACTTAAAATTTACATTGCCCCATTTTTTCTCCGTACCTTCGGCTATAGCCTCTTTGCAGGTAACACAAGTATACAATTCAACTCCAAATAAAATAGACTAGCACCCCATTTACGAGGCACTAGTCTATTTTAGCAGTTCAGAGGCTGTATTGTCAACTGGGCTGAACAGTTAGTTTACTTTAGGGAATGAGGTCGGCAATAACAAATTGCTCTGGACGAGTCACAATTGGTAGGAAGTTGTACTCAATCAAGATCTGGCGACCTGATGGGTCAGGTTCAGTCCAGCTCTTGGAGAAACGACCAATAAAGTTCTGTGGAGCTGAGAAGTCAGCAGTTGGTCCTTCGACAAGTTCTACTGGACGGTTAGCGTCAAAGTTACCCAGGATAAGAGTATCATCAGCTAGGTAACCAACTTCGTCACCGTTATCAGTCTCATATACGTGCTCTACAGGAGTCCAGTCCATTCCTAGGAATCCTGGAATAGTTCCTGTGCTAAAGTACTGGTCACGCATTCTATCTGATAGAAGGTATCCAGCGTCAGCGCCATTAGCTACGAATGAGTGAATAATACGATCTAGAGTAGCCTGAGTAGCGTAAGCACGATTAGCTGCTACACGACCGTGGTTAAGAACAAGCTTCTTCCATGCGGTGATCATTTCTACAATCTGCACAGGAGTAGCAGTTGCCCATGAAGTTGCAGCAGTTACCTTATGATCTGCTGGGAACTTGTAATCTACACTAGCCTGTACATCTGGGAAGTCAAGTACTAGATTTCCACCTAGGGCTTTCCACAAAGTGTACTCTACGAAAGCATCAATGCGAGCATTTAAGTCTTGTAGCTCGCGAACAATTTCACGCTCAGCATTAATACGGCCACTAACGGTTCCAGCTTCACGAAGCCACATAAGAGTAGTAGGTTCGAAAACCTTCTTCTCACGTACGTATAGTAGGCTAGCAGATGCCTGCTCGCGTCCTAGACGACCTACAATGTGGGCTTCAGAGTTAGGAACGTTTGGCTTTGCCATCATACGGCTACCACGAATAATATCCCAAGTAAATGTCTGGGTTGGTACCTGGCGCTTTGGTGTTCCGTTCATCAGAATCATATTCTGAGATAGGGGCAGCTTTTCTACAACGCCCAACAGAACCAAAGGCTCTAATAGACTAAGATCTGGCACAAGAGTCTCCTTAATAATTAGGGCGCACAAAATGCTGTCCCAAAAAATTATCAGCGACCCCGTAAGGCCCGACCTGCACTGCCAAAAAGGCTCAACCAGTTGGTCTAACTATTGTCATTCTTTTCTAATTATCGGCAGTTCTTTTTCTGAACTGCTAAAGAAAGTTTTTAGAAGTTAAATTTTACTGCAACTCTCGGTCCCTGCCCCATTACTGGAGTAGATGTAAAGGTTCCAGGAGGTGCAGCAGTAACAGAATCTTGATACATAGCATTAAAATTTGTATTCATGTTTGGCGTTGCCCCAGAATCATTAATAAATTCATGAAAACCTGTTACTGATCTAAATAATCCTGTAGTAGCTCCGGTGCCACCCTGATTAACAATTCCTATCCAGTACATTCCAGCGGTAAGATCTAGACTTGGTGCCCAAGTTTTAACACCAACTGTTGCTGCTACTGTACCCAGGTCAGCAACTAAGGTTCCAGGATTTGCGAATCCATTATCACGATATACGGCTGCTCTAACATTTCCAGCAGTTGTCCATGCTGTAGCAACTTCAATGGCTATCCCGCCTAGTTGGGCATATCTGTTAATAGAAAATGGTATAGTAAATAGCCTACCTGCGGTTGCGGTAGCTGTACTTGATGGACCAACTTGAGTTTGATACCAACGACCTTGATAAAATCTGGTATATCTGACGCCCTCAGCAAAGGCTACTCCACTTCCATCAGCAGTAAGATATCTAGGCTGATCACGAGTAGAATCGTACCAAACTTCACCTTCTTGCCCTGTAATGTTTCCAGCAATAAATGGTAGTCTTAACTTATTTAACAATTTCATCAGGCGTGAACCACCACTCTATATGCTCCTGTTGCAGGAGCTGTGGCAAATGTCAAAGTTAAAGTATTAGCGTCTGTAGCTACAGCATCAACTTCAACAAATTCATAGGTAGTTGAATCATAAACAGCATAAGTAAGATCACGAGTACCGAGATTATGAGTAACTGCAATATTAGTAGCTGAAGCATTTCCAATAGTCTGAGAAAACTTACGAACAACTACGGAAGTATCAATTCCTACAGTATCAGCAGCAACAGATAAGCCTGTACCAGCACCGACAGCTAGTACACCAGAAGTTAAAGTAAGACCATTTCCGGCTGCTGAAGCAGCTAAAGTAATACCAGACGCACCTACAGTAAGTCCTCCAGAGGCAACAACAGATACTCCTCCGGCTCCAACAGAAATACCTCCGTTAGTTGCAGGACTTACTGCAAAAGATGTTCCTGTTAAAGTAAGACCGTTACCTGCTGAATAGGAAACTCCTGCACCAGTCTGTGCCCAAGTAAGAGCAGTAGTTCCTAAATTAATTGGCCCATCGGTAGTCAACTGCCAAGTAGAGTTTCCTAGATTTGCAGAACCTTCAGATACAAATACTTGGGTTCCTGGTTTAACCTCTTCGCTAGAATCCGCATCTGCGGAACGAGTTAGGGCCGAGCCAGCTCCGTTGAAATCATAAATACCATTTTGACTAGCAGTTGATTGTGCAGCTAGCAAAACTCGATCACCATTGCTTAAAGTTACACCGTCAATAGCTGAGCCAGGAGAAGCTAATGAAATATTACTGGTAGCTACTACACGTACAGCTTCTTTTCTAGAGGTTACCCCTGCAATTAATCTACGAGCTGACTGTAAGTTAACGGCATCAGTATCAGCCTGCGGGTCAGCTACCGCAATCAAACGCTGATTACCAAAATTCTTTCCTGTACCCAAGTACTTGGTTGTCATACTAATACCGCCTTACCCGATGTTGGAAGTGCAAAAACAACAGTTATTTGATTAAGGCTATTATAAAAAATATCTGCCTCGAAAAGGTTGCCCTCATCATCAATCAAAGTAACTTGAGGATACTTATTAAGATTATGTTCTATAATCCATGCGGCGGAAGGTACTTCTTTTCTATCATATACCATATAAGGTGAAGAGGACCCCGCAGTAGGATTTGCAGCAAAATAATTAATTAAGTTTCTAGCTATTTGCTCATCAGAAACTCTTACATTTCTAATCATTGTCATTAAACGTGTCTGAACAAGATTTGATGATGAAGAAGTTACTTGCTCCATTCTTAATCGCCTCCTATCTGTTATTAGCTATCGACAGAAAAAGGGACTGCAATTGCAGTCCCTTTAACCAAAAAGCAAACTCAGAAAATGAATGTACCCATAGCTGCGCTGGTACGAGCATTCAGAGAAGTAATAGCATTAGAATCTGCACCAGAAACTAGAGCTAGTTTTAGTGCACCACTGATAACAATATTACCCTGCTGCTCGCCGGTATTAGTGTTAACAGCACGACGTAGAATACCTACTGGAGTACCAAGTCCATTAGCGCCACCATTAGTGTAAACATAGTAACGCTTATTGCTAGAATGCTGAGCAAGTACAGTACCTGCTGGAAGAATCCCCTGGTTAGCTGCGAGAGTTACACCCTTCTGACGAAGACCTACAGCAGAGTAAAGAATCTCTGTAGGAGCATAAGAATGGGTAGGGCTCACAAAGCCAGGTGAAGGAATCTTCTCAAAAGAATCATTCGCCATTAGTAATCAACCTTTCCTTTAATTCAATTCCTTAGACAGTGCGACTAAACTGGGCTAGACGCTCAATTTCAGCGGTTACATCTGTCTCTTCTACCTTATTCTCGTTAGCCTCGACAGAGGTTCCTACTTCCTTGCCACTTAGATTAACTAGAGGCTCAGAAGGTACTAACTTTTCATACAGACTCTTATTTGTCATGTAAAGCTCAGTCATAGGACCTTCATTTGCTGGCTCAATAAAACCATCACGAATCTTGGTCTTAACTTCGAACTTAGCTTCATTCTCAAGACTATTCTTTTCAAGCTTCTCAATACGATTTGAAAGCTCTACATTATCCTTGGCAAGTTCAACAACTGCTCCAACAACCTGCTCAACATTCTCAGCAGCATTATCATTGGATAGCTTTACTACGCCTAGGTCAGTCAAAGTAGCAACTAGCTTGTTTGAAAGCTCAGCCGCAGGATCAGTATCCTGTGGCTTGGTTGCCTCGGCCTGAAGAGCATCAACGTCAATGCCGTGCTCATTCTTTAGAGCCGCAATTAGCTCTTCCTTAGTCATTGTCTTGTGCTCCTCTACCTCTGGTTCTTCTGCGGAACCGGTATTGTCAATTTCTTCTACAGCCGGTTCAGTTAGAAGAACCGCTTCATCTGAATTATCGGCTGATGCCTTAACAATTTCTTCGTAATCCTCTAAATTAGTAATGTAGGGACGATTAGTCACAGCTACATGACATAAAGTAGGGCCAGCCCTCTTGCCGGTGGAAGTATCAGTATAATCCAAGGACAACATGGCAGAAGCACCAATGTAAGTCTTATTCTTAAACTTTTCAACAGCCTTAGGATCACGTGCATCAATAACAGCATAAACTTTATTGTTCTTGACTTCGATATCAACTACTTCGCCGACATTTCTGTCTGGGTTTTCCACATGCTGATTTGAATCGTTGGCAAGAGGTACTTGAACAATGTCACATACCTTATTGTCGAAGTTCATCTTCAACTTAGTTACGAAAGCATCGTCAATCTTAATACGTGCACCAGTAGCAGGATGAATCAAATCGCCCTTATTAAGAATATGCTTCCTGAACAAGGTGCCGCTACTTTTGCGAGATAACTCAACATTAGCTTCTGACATTTCATCATAAGCTGTGCCATCCTTGCTCGGAATAATAACAAAATCATTCACTATAAACCTCCATTATGCCAACATTAATCTAGATCGGCAGAATTTAAATTTCCCCCAAAAAAGTTGACATGCCTGCATCCCAATGGGTAAGGAATGCTTTCTCGGTCAACCTCTTGCTTAGCTGTCCGTGCTTATTCTGGTAATAAGTTTGCCCATCAATACCTACTACAAGAAATGCTTTTGCATATCCCTTAGCTCTACCGTAACGGCCGGGCTTCAATGTCTTTCCTGCGAACTTTACAAACTCAGGCTCCTTGGCCTCAAAGATTATTTCTTTTTCACCAAGTTCCACCAGAGCATTACGTAAGTCTAGTGTGAACTGATTCATTTCTTTTCGCCTCCTGCTGCATTGGTTCCCCAACCTTTCTTCTGGAATGCTCTCCAGTCAAATTCTCTTCGCAAAGATTTAGTTCCGTCGGGGAATTGGAACTGAACTGTACCATCAGCATAAACCAGAAGTTTAATTCCTTTAGCTTTAGGGTTAGAGAGAATACGTAATACTCCTGCTCCACTTTCAACAGGCTTTCCTGCCCGTACTGGCTGCTTATCACCATGTACACGAGGGTCTGAAGATTTCTGAATAGTGCCTTCAGCAGGTGCAGGAGCCTTACTACGCTTTTGCCCTGTACCTTTCTTTACACTTTGGCCTAATGGAGTACCTATTGGTAAGCCATAACGACGAACACCTTCTTGAGAATTAACTTTTCGCTCAGCCAATTCAATCATTCCAAAATCTTGTGCGTGTGCTAAGGTAAAACCCTCTGGCAGTAAATCAGTTGGAATAGTATTTTCAGGAGATGGCTGACCCTCCGGAGACAATTCGCCGCCCGCATCTACAGCCTCAGCAGTTTCGGCAGCTTCCTCTTCCTGCTCAATAGTCTCATAATCAATTTCGAGTCCAAACTGATCAGACATTTTCTTCTCTAACTCACGGAAGAATTCTGAAGTAAAGTTGCCACCTTGAATTCCAGCAAGACTAGTAAATACATCCTGAATCGCGGACTTGTCATCATCAGTGAACGGACCCCAATGAAATTCAGGATATTTGCCTGAATTGAAGTTCCAATCAATAAAACGAGGAATGATGTAATGATTAATAATAGAAGCAATTTCTGTCATTATAGTTTGGAGCATCATTACGAACAATGAATCAGTTTGCTTACCAAAATCTACTAAGGATGCGTCCCCACCGGTACCTTGATTCTCGTCAAAGAATGCAGCAAGAATAGACTTGGACATTTGGGAATTATGGTGGTTGATGTATGAAAGGAAGTCAAACGAACCACCCTCTTTAAGGAGTTCTACCAAATACCCTTCAGGTTTAGTCATCCACTGAGCTACACCAAGATCTGCTAATCCCATACGGAAAGCAGTAAGTTCATCTGTTGAGTGATCTTCTGGAACTGTACCTACGCGAGTACCTACCGCTGATCTTTGTGCTGCTAGGTGCATAAGATAATAAAGCTTTACCTTCTTGTCATAATGATAAAACGCACTTTCGAAATAGCTAAGTCCGTAGAAACGGTTTTCCTCCTCTTGTGCGGCATAATATACACAAGCATCTCTAGGAATCTTAACATCAAGGATATTGCCGCCTGGCTTTTGAGTAACTTGTCTAAAACCATCAAAGCTTCCATCCTCAGTTACCAAGAACCTCACAGTATTAGCGGGAAGGTAATTTAGCTTCTTTAAGATCCACTTTCCTTTTAGTGGCCCCTTTTTGGCATAGTCATAGACCATTTCGAAAGGGGCGAAGCCATCAAAAATTGCTTGAAGCATTTGTGCGATTACGCGAGTAAAAGGAACACTCATACCTCCAACATTAGGAGGCAAATTAAAAAGCTGATCAATAAATGCTGCTTCGTCTTCCCCACCTTCAACATTAGTAGCGGGTACAAAAGTAGCAGTCTGAAGTGCTGCACGAATAGGCAGCGTAATAAGACGATACAAAGCCCTTGCTTGTCCGTCTGTTCGTCTCATTCTCGCAAGCTGATCTAGTGTTACATCAGAATGCTTTGAAACTAAGTGTGAACCTTTATATGGTTCCGTAAAAGGCATGAAATCACTAAAGCCACGCTCAATTAAGGGGCGTGGCTTAGGGGTTGCCATATCATCTCTAGCCATTGAATCCTCCTGCCGACATCTTTTTTAAGTATCGGCAGGAGATTCTCAAAATTCTCGTTCATACATCATTGCATGGCTAAGTCCGGCTGGTAATTCCACTCTTTCACCCATAAAAAACTCGGCTTTTTGGTAAAAAGCTTCTTCCCCGGCTTCATTTTCTCGGCCACCTTGCTCTACGGCTCCAAAAATTGCACAAGCCGCAGCATCCGCCAAATCCTTAGAGCCCATTCTCGGGTGGTCCACTTTACCATTAGGGAGAATAGTTAATCCGAGAATTTCATCGATCAAAAGATCATTTCTTTGCGCTATCAGACGGCCATCGTACATGACATCCATTAAATTTCGCCAAGGCTCGTTTGTACGGTCAGTTGAAACTCTCTTAGACTCAATTCCTGACTTTTCAAGAATCTGCATCGAGTCACGAGATTCATAACCATCAAAGGTAAATCTCTTAATTCTAAATCCTCGTTTCTTAAGTTCATAAGCTAGTTCACGAGCCCAGCGAATCTGAATCTCTCGTGGAGGATTTTCCCCCTTAGCTGCTTCGAATGCGAAAACAAAATCGAGTTTGACAATAGGACGCAATTCCCTGACGATTACAGTCTCACCATTTTCGACCTGAACCTGGGACTCGAATTCTTCTTTTCTAACGACATGAGCCATAGCAATACCGGCTCGGTCTTGTGTTACAGCCAAATCGCCATGCATACAGTACTGCGCGCCTTTAATAGGCTTAAAGTCAGGAGCGAAATCATAATCCACTTCCCAAGAACTGCCTTCTTTTCGGTAACTGATAGTTACCGGTGCACGGGTAGCTTCCTGAAATGCTGAACGTACCAGAAATTCATTTCTGAAGAATGGGTTAGACGCCTTACTAGGCTTACATTCATACTTAGCTTTCGCCATGGCAGAATCTTCTTCGTAATCAGACACATAAACCTCAGGAACTAATTCTTCAGTTCCTTGGACTTCTACCATTTCGAATTTTAAGAAATTAGGATTGACTTTCCAAGTAGGGAGCGGGCCTGAAACATAATGACGAGATTTCTCTCCTCGCTTACTGTTATCTTCACGTGATTGGGCAGTTAGACGTTGAATCATAGAGCCAAGATAACGAGGATATGAAATTCTTACATTTTTGAAAGTAATAGGGAAACGAGTAGAACTTGAGGTACGCATCATATCCAAAATACCTTCTACAGTATTTTGTGGTACACGTCCAGTAGTGTTTCCTCGAACCTCTTCCTTGGACCTGAAACCATCGATCTCGTCAGCTACTCCTAAAAGTAGGTTAAGACCTTCCTGAGACTCGGCTTCTGAGTGCCCTGAGATCGCCTCTACGTTTTTAGCGTAAACAATAGCACCTCGGGTAGGGGCAGCTTTATCTTTAAACCATGGAGACGTTCTCACAAGCTTTTCAATAGGATCGAAGAATGCTCGTTGAGCCTGTTGCGCATTCATAGCTACGTTAAGCAGGTGGATAGAGTCTTGCCCTGGCATACCGAAGTAATCCTGAGGAGATCGCAGACATAGCAGTAAGTAGGCTACTCGCAAGGAAATAGTTCGGCACACATGCCCCTTACCACTTCCTTTACCCCACTGAAGATTGACAAAATTAACCATTCTTAGAGGTTCAGCCCAGTAAGGGTCCATGTATTCACCCATTAGCGGGTAAAGCTCAGGATAATAGATTCTCTCAGCAAAACGAACCGCCTCATACTGAACTGGAGATAATGCAGGGGAGCCCATGTATTTCTTATCGCGAACAAAAACATCTAAAGGTACAGGCTCTTCACAAAATACAGATTCCAGATCAGACTTAGGATTGTCGTCAAACGCTCCTACCAATAAGTCTGATAAGCTCATAAGATCACTCTTCCCTGAATCCTGCTGCCATAAGTGTTCGGACAGCGTTAGAGAAGCCTAGTAATTCCTGCTCTTCCAGCTTCATTTTATTTGCTAATGCAACAGTCTCTAGAAGAGATCTATTAACCTTTGCGGTACACGGAATCATGGCAGCCTTTTCAAGCTGAGCATCTGTCATCCTGGTATCACCAGCAGTTAGCTCAACATAAGACTGCTTAACTTCTTTTTCTTCGCCAAAAGTAGCCTTACCATCTTTGTCAACAGTATAAGGAACCTTTACGAATTTAGTAGAATCGCCTTCAGCTTCTACAGAGACAATTAGATAATCACTCCACATTTCGCGAATCCACCTGTAAGTACCTGTTGTACTTACCGCATCTGCACGATATTGACGACGAACATCATCGACATTATAAGAAGTAAGGTTAAGTACATCATACTTTTCAGAAGAGTTAGACGCCTTTACTTTATTGTTAAGTTTGGCTGCCTTCTTCTTAGCTTCCCACTGAGCTACTGCCTTGGCTGCTTGAGCACGAGTTTTGGCAGTAACACCTCCCCCTCCACGTGCCCAAGTCTTTACACGGCCAACAGCAATAGCAATAACTTGAGAAATAGACTTAGAAGGATCGTCACGATTGATGGCTCGTGCAATGCGGCAAATGTATTCAGGAAGGCCATTTACAGCATCTTCTTCTACCCAGTTATTCTTTCCAGGCTTCCTTGCTAGAGTACACCCAGCTAGATATAAGGTGAGTGCCTGATCTGATGTATCGTACACAGCAAAATCTCCTAACCAATTAATACGAAGTTTCTCTCGTTTAATCGGTAGAAACCAAAAATGCGACCCAACGAAAGTCAGGTCGCATTTTCTAGAATACCCAATGAGTATGTTGGATACTATTACGCATTAAATGCCAACTTTTTTGAACTCTTCAATAAGTTCTTCGAATGCTGCGCGCTTAGCAGGATCATTGTTAGACTGCTTGAAAACACGAACAATAATATCACGAACTTCTCGTAAAGTTGTTTCTCTATCTTCCTGTGCTGTAGCTTTTGCTAACATCTTCTGAAACTGTGCTAGAAGACTTAAAAGGTAAACATTCTGCTTATCCTGAGTAATAGGATTTAAGTTTTCAAACCCAGCAGCTTCCTTATACTTAATGTAAATATAAGTAGTTGCGATACGCTCAATCAGCACATAATTAGCGGTCTGCATGGGCACATTCTTTGCCTCTTCAAGCAACTTTTGAACCAAGGCAGTATGCAACATCCTAAAATTTAAGTCCGGAACAGCAGACTCAGGCAATTCAAATGCTGCTTCAAGAAAAGCAGGAGCATTGTTAATTCTGTCAGTCATGGTAAATACCTCCTTGACAGAATTATCGGCCCTGACGGAATTTCTTTACATCAGTTAATAACTTCTCCGCATCTTTAACTACCTGACCAGAATACTTATAAGCCTCTTTACTCTTAATTAGCAGTGTCTTGGAATTTATTTCTTTGCTCATTAACCTTAGCAATCTGCTCCTGAAGCCAATTACGGAAATCAGCTTCTGATATCTCTCCTACAAGACTTGAAATTTCACGACCCTCGTAAACAACTACTAAAGTTGGAATACTCATAATATCATATTGCTGTAGCAAATCTTCATTCTGCATAAGATCTGCATCTACCTTAAGAAGCTCTACTTCAAGTTCCTCGGTCACCTTGTCGATAATTGGTGCCATTCTCCTGCAAGGAAGGCACCAATCCGCCCAGAAGTCTATCAAAGTAATTGTCATTTATAACCTCTTCAAATGTAACAGCATCGTCCTTAGATGCTTCGTTCGCTACAGACATTCTATCATCGGCAGCCTTGAAGAGTCTATATCCTTGATCCCACAAAGATACTTCATGTAATATCTGTTCAGCCATTTCATCAGCGAAATGGTGAATCTTCGCCTCTAACACATCCTGACGAGTAGTGGATTCCCTACGATACACTGAGGACATGGCATGATCATTGAAAAGTAGCCAATCGTCACTAGCAGCACTAGGAGATAAATCTTTTCTACCAGGAAAGATAGCCTTTATCTTGGTACAACGTGAACGTGCACCACGCTGCCCCCACTCAATAATGTCAAAATAACCCTCAGCCTGAAGAATTTCCAAAGCTTTACGGATGGTAAGATACCCCAGCTCTTTGCCATAAACAGCGCTGATCCACACGTTAATGGAGTCAAATGCGAATAACACTTCTGGCTTGAATTCAGATGCCATACGGTGGAGAACTGCTTCAGCAACCATGTGGATATTCATCTGGGTGTCTCGGCGGCGATGCTTAACATTTGTCTTAACATCCTGAAGAAGCAAATAGCTATGTACAGGAAGATCATTATGAAAATTATGAATCTTCTTAGCTATGCTATAAATAAGTTTCTGACCTGCGGCTTTGTTTAGTGACACAGGGAAATGAATTTGCTTTTTCTTGCCATCGATACGAACATAAGCTTGCTTAGCCTCAGCTAAAGAAATAAGTCTATCTGAAGGTGTGCCATATCGAAGAAGTCTTTGAATTTCTTTTGGTTCACGAGCATACATGAAGGCCACCCACATGAAAGCTTTACGCTTCCTTAGCTTTGCGGCTGTTTTCTTTCTGTCCTTCATAGCTCCTCATTCTAGGTGTGAAAATGGGAGAGGGTCACACCAACCCTCTCCCGGCGCAAGTATCAGTTTACAGCATGCATGAAAAATGGTCAAGTCCTCTTCTCCCTAAAAGATTATATATCCCTATGCACTAGGAATATATACTTACCTACACTTGGATTAGACAACATTCAGGTGGTAGAATAGATGGAAACCAACAAGAGAAAGAGTACGATGAACCTCCCAACTTTCAACCTAGGCTCGCCCAAACAGATTAGTGCAGCAACAGCAATTCGTCAAGACTACGTTGATCGACTACTTGATCGAGGATTCCCAGAGACGGATATTCAAAATCTTGTAATCGTGCGCTGTGTTGCAAAGTGGTGGCTAGACAATAAGTCAAAACTTGGTGTTATGGACGCTCAAAGACACTTCAAGGCAGTCAACAATCTCATCAAGGCTCATGATGACTCAGCAGAGCTTGCTGCTGAATTTGTTATTGACGCAGCTTACAAGAAAGAAAAGGAAACTGCTGAGTATATTTACAACAGCACTCCTATGTTCAAACTGTAGCCCTACCCAGCAGGAATATATACTTACCTACACTTCAAACCTTCCGATAAAAGGAGTAAGACTCTTTAAAGGAGAAGTTATGGGAGTAATAGCAGACAAGATGAATCTTAAGCCTGGTGATTTAGGATTCACTAGAATTACAGGCTTTACTGGATGGTGGGTAGCTCGCGGGCAATCCCTTATGGGAGACGCTAACAGGTTTACCCATGTATTCGTAGTTATGGATGATGACACGGTAATAGAGGCTATGCCTAATGGAGCTAGATTTGCTCCATTAGATCGAGAATATAAGACTGATGTACTTTATGCTAGACTGCCACTGACAGATGAACAACGTCAGCAAGTTGTCGTTGAAGCGCGCCGCCTTATGGCTCGTCCAGGAGGCATCAAATACAGCTTCACAGATTATTTGGCTTTAGCACTGAAGCACTGGGGTATCAACGCTAGGTTTCTGCGTAAATACATTCAAAAATCAGGTAGAATGATTTGTAGCCAGCTTGCTGATTATTTGATCAGCCATGCAGGTTTCAAACTTTTTGATGATGGTCGTTTACCTCAAGATGTGACTCCTGGAGACCTGGTTTATGCAACAGATCCTCGTTTGAATGAAGCTATTCGTGGAGCTTACATCCTAGGAACACAAAAGGCGGATCAACCGGAATTTCTTCCTGACGCTGATCCGCCCTTATGAGCAATTCTAAATTTCATTATACCTTTGACGGCCCCTGATCTGGGAGAAGTCTATGCCACGGCTAGCTTCAAACAAATCAGGGGTCATATGTGTTCCTAGGAGTTCTCCAATGTGATCCGACCTACTTTGCAGAGGCTTAATGATAGTTAAGTTTTGCTCTTGCAGAATTCTGTTGATATTCCAATCCCATCCTGCTTCTGAGCCATCTTCATTTCCTGAAGAATAGTCTTTATCCCATGAATCTCTAAGAATGTTCTCCCAGCGATCTCGCCAAACCCCCCAAATTAGAGGGCTAAAATTGGAATGTTTCATAAGTTGATTAGATCGACCTCCACCAATTTGAGAGAAAGCATTCAAACATAGAACGTTTGTAGCTGTAGCATACTCTTCAGAAGCCCATTCGAAGAATTCTAACGTGTCTTGGCTAACTACTACATCATCTTCGGCAAGGACAACAAAATCAGCATCGTTGTCCTCAAAAGCAGTATTGATAGCTGTCCAAGGGTTTACTAATACTCCCAGCTTTTCTGAGTTTATTCTAACAGTTACATTAGTTGCTAAAGTAAACGCCAAATCAACAATGATATTTTCCACAGGAGAAGGCTCAATGAAGAATGTAGTGTTCCAAAAGCGTAAGTTTCTGGCCTCATTCCAGGTAGCTAAAGATTGATTTAAGTACTCCGGGCGGTTGTATGCTGTAAAAACCAGTTCTCGTTTCATATTTTCTGTGTTCTCCTTATCATACCCAGCACTCTGCGGGTATCGCCTTCGAGGTCTTCTGATAAGTATTTTACATAATTTGCGCGATCTTCACAATCCAGATTATAGTCTCCAGAAAATGCATACCCTTCATCGTATGTAGCTTTACCTGCTGCTGGGTGCATGTGTTCAATAACTACTTCTGGCAAATATCTAATTTTACTTATAGATTTTCCCAAGTCGAGCCAAAAGTTATCAGCATAAAGATGCTTTAATTGTGGCAAAGTCATAAATCCTAATGTTAGCGGAATATCTGATGTCATAGCTATGTGGGTAGGAATTCTAGCTCCTTGGAATCCATCATTACCATAGACAAAGCCGGAATCCAGATCAAGTAGATTCTTTATGAATACTTCATCCCATCCGACAGTTCTTGGTAAATGATCGTCCCCCATAAAGCCTACAGCAAAGCTAAAATATTTTCTCCTATCGATTCTATAGCCCAAGTTTAATGGACTTACAAAACCAGGCTTTTCGGGGGTAACTACGATACGTTCATTAAGCCCAGTGTACATGTGCAATTTATCGTCGTTGTCAGAATTGATAAATACTATTCTGCTAGAAAGTCGTGCAGTTTTGTAAAATTGGTCTTGTAGACGCTTCGCATTGTCTGGGCGACCTTTCGTAGGCACATACATAGTAATATCAAATTCATTATCATTCAGTTCAGAATATATCAAAACAACTCCTAACAGAAAAAGACGCCCACTTGCATATGCAAGTGGACGCCTGAAAAATATTTTTCACTTTTACTTAGCTACTCCATCACGAAATGCAGTCTTTAGAGCATCTGTCAGCTCTTCAGGAGTAATTTGTACGCCAGAAGGTAACTTTGCAGTTAACGCATCAGCTAGAGCAGTTGCAAAAGTAGTATTGGAGGCTAGTGCAGAAGCAATAGCATCTTCATCTACGCCATTAGCAACAATAAGTGGCTTAAGTGCATTAATAACCTTATTGGCTGCGTCGTCGTTTACCTTATCGTTATAACGCTGATAAGTTCCTGTGGTAGTATTTATCTTAGGATTATCTGGTCGGGCCAGAGGATAATCCCAAACAGCCTTAGCAATTTCTTGTGCAGTAGGCATATCGTCGTCATCTCCTTGAGATTGAGGTGTGGCTACAGCAACTTTTCCTTGATATTGGGCAAGAGTTTCACCCTTTATCATGGATAGGATTGCTTTTTGAGCATTCATGTCATTTACATATCTACGACGAATCTCAAGATGAATGTGCCATTTATGATCAGCAGTAGCAGTTCCAATAGTTCCTTTTACTACATCATAACGACCTGCGTCACCCTTACCATCCCAACCGTTCCATGCATTAATATATTTCATACGAGGATCGTTGGCACGGTTTTTCCAGATTTCACGTAGACGAGTGTGACATTTAATAATGTCAGTGGTGCTCATGGTCATGTCAATAGCGGAAGCTCGATCGCTAGGTCCAGACTTATCATCAGCACGTATTACAGAATAGTTTGTAGATGGCTGGTCTTGACGAGAAATATGGTAACCACCTCGGGCCTTATGAGCCAGATCTCCTACAATTCCTGATAAAACAGCAGAAGGATAAGCGTCTTCCCACTGTCTGGCCAAACCATTTAACATTGTTGTGGATAGTGTTGCCATCAGCGAACACCTACCTCTTCTGGAAGTGCACGAACTTCGGTGTTGCCACTTTCGGCTGCTTCCATTCTCATTTCGTAATTAAGTTCGCGTGTAGGATCGATACCTGACAGAACGGTCTCTCGAATTACTTCCAGCTTCTGATCGTCAGACATCTCATCCCATAGGGCGTCATACCCTACAGGACGGGCATAAAATCTACGTTGTTCAGTGAAATAATCGTAAAGCCAAGCTTTATTTGTAGGCTTGCTAACAAATAAAATTCCACCAGGGTAGCGTCCTTCGACCTGCTTACCGTCCATAGGCCCGCCTACAGCGATTCCGGAATACAGAGTCTCGTCCATTTTTCACACTCCTTCTATATTGCTTTTATCGGCAGTGTTGACCCTGCTAGCTTGATGTGTTAAGCTGTTGGCATGGAACAACTTATCTATTTTCTCACAGTATTCCCCGCAGGCATGGCTTTTCTTGTTGCAGCTTGGTGTTACGACGAAAAGCATGTAGCTGTTGGTCAAAATTTCATGCCAGCTGAGGTTTCAACCTATGCAGATTAATACTTATCGCATTTTCATGCGTAAGAAGGGTGACACCTCTGATTGTAGTACATTAGTTAATGCTACTTCAGAAAGTGAAGCTCAAAGAATTATTAAAAGTTGTACGAATGTTGATTACTTTATCAGAGTAGAAAAGATTAGATAGTGCAGATAAACCCGGGAGCCAATTTGCTCTTGAAGGGAGTAACTGGTTCCCGAGCGTTTGGCCTGAATCACGAAAATTCAGATTATGATTATCAGGGTATTTTTGTAGCACCAACACATGCTTTTCTTGGACTAGCCAGTAAAGCCCAAGAATCCTTCAACTACAAAAATCCTGATACTACTTACCACGAGGTAGGAAAGTTCTGTAGGCTAGCTCTAAATTGTAATCCTACCGTCCTAGATTTGCTGTGGCTTGAAGTTTATAACGTCCGTACCGAATTCGGTATAGAGCTTATAAATCTGCGCAACAATTTTCTGAGCGCTTCTAGAGTTAAGGGTGCATATTTCGGGTATGCTAACGATCAATATGCAAAACTACTCAAAGATGATCGTTTTGAGAAGCGAGCTAAAAACGCTAGGCATTTTGCCAGATTACTCTATCAGGGTAGAGTTTTGTATCGAACAGGACAACTAGAAGTTAAGCTTCCTAATCCTTATGCTTTCATTGAGTTTGGGGAATCGGTTGCCAACGGAGACCTTGATAGGGCGAAGAGTGCTTTAAGTTATGCTGAAGAAGCATTTAAAGAACCTTCAGCACTTCCCGAAGAACCTAATAAAGAAGTCATCAACGAATGGCTTTTGAAGGTGAGATATGAACTTTTCAAAAACGGATACTAAATCTTTGTTAGCTATCTGGAAGAACCTTAAGTCAGGATTGGATAAAGTATCTGATTCTCTTAATGATGGGTCCTTCAACAAAGTAGGGCAAAAGGGTGCAGCACCCCCATCACAATCAGGGCAAACTACATTATGGTTTGCTATAGCAGTAGATCAAGAATTGACTAGACGAGGTGTCAGGCACTAATAATGCTTGGCAGCCTCGTCTGTCTTGTATAAGGATAGTTTATGGATGAATTTATAATTGAGCCTTACATTGATGATCCTTCATTACCATCAGCTATTATTGTGGATATAGATGGCACAATAGCTCAAATGAGCGATCGTTCGCCGTATGATTTTTCGCGCGTAGGCGAAGATACTCCAGTTGAAGCAGTTATTGATGCAGTCAGATCTGCTAAATTATCTGGGCGTAGAGTAATCTTAATGTCTGGACGTAATGAATCTTGTCGTAATATTACTGAGATGTGGCTAGACTTTCATCTTGCAGATTTGTGGGATGAATTGCATATGCGAAGTGAATACGATGAGCGTAAAGATGATATTGTCAAATATGAAATGTTCAAGAAATATGTAGAAGGCAAGTATCATGTCAAGTATGTGCTTGATGATCGTGATCAAGTTGTAGCTATGTGGCGTAAGCTAGGTCTTGCCTGTTTTCAAGTTAATTATGGAGATTTTTGATGACCTTATTCGACAACAGGCTCAATTTTTCTGAAAGATATGTAAAGAGTATTAAAGACTTGATTGTCAAAATTACAGCTTTAGAGGCGTTGAACATTAATCTGGTGTTGACTTCAGGAAGCTTTGACCTTCTACATAAGGGTCACGTAAGTTATCTAGCTGCGGCTAAGTCTGAAGGAGATTTTCTACTGGTAGGACTTGATAGTGATGAGCGCATTCAACAGAGGAAAGGTCGCCTGCCTGTAATTCCCGAAGATGAACGAGCTTTTATGCTAGCTTCACAACGAAGCGTAGATATGGTTTTCCTAAAAAACAATAATGAAGGTTCAGGAGATCTTATCAAAAGAGTACTGCCAGATGTCTTAGTTGTCACAGAAAACACATATACCCCTGAAAAGCTTGACGGGCTTAAGGCGTACTGTGGTACTATCAAGGTGCTTCCACGAATGGCCCCTCGAAGTACGACAGCGACTATTCGAGAAATCAAAATGCGAGAAGGTTTAAAGTGAATCTTGAATATACCATGACCAGAACTGTTCGAGCAGCTCAATGGGATGGTGAAAATTTGGAGCAAATGAAAGAATTACTCCAAGATGTTGTTGATTCCAACCCGTGGGAAGGGCTTGAAGTATGTTCAGAGTACATAGAGGCCATGTTTGGCTACGGCGGCTATAACATGCTGAAGTTTTATGCTTGGGGCGATGATCAAGAAGTAGACCCTGGTCAGTGGGTAGTTGTCTATGATGACAATGATGGAGAAATCCTAACTGATGAAGAATTTAAGCATTTAGGCTATGTGAAAAAGAAGTAAAAGGAGATTATATGGGGTATAGAAGTACTGCTAAGGGTGAAATTATAGTCACTCCACCAATTCCTTACGACCATGCTGTGGATTCTGAATTTGCTATCCAGGGCTATAGTGCAAATTCATCATTGATGTTTGAAAATTTTAATGCTTACGATGCTAAGACTTATATCGTTCCTCGCTGGGAAGATGAATTCAAGGCTTACTGGATCGTTGATGAGTTAAGGCGTATTGTCGAGACTTGGGGCGAAGGAAGAACTTTTGAGGGTTACATCGAGATTCAGGGTGAGGGTGATGGAATAGGTAGCCTAGACCTCTGGCGCTTGATGGTCAAAGATGGTAAAGTAGTTACCGTGAACGCAGAAATATCCTGGCCGGAGGGGTGACATGCAGCGTAAAGGCAGATGTAGAAAACTGCTACACTACATAGGCAAGCGTCCTATCTATTGTGGTATGCCACTCGATGCAAACGGCAACTGCCCTGAGCATGGGAGTCAGACTAGTTGACAGCCTCCATGAGAGGTGCTACACTAGAACTTGTACGGAACGCAAAAAATACTACAGTAGCCTGATAACGATGAAATTTTGTTCATCGTAGGGGTTGACAACAACAAGTAAGACGCGATATAGTACAACATGTAAGAGGGATCAGCGGATAACGAAGCTCGATCTTAAACGAGATAGGGTACGCCTCTTACCCATTCGCCTATAGCTTAACGGCAAAGCTACAGACTGTTAATCTGTCAGATTCTGGTTCGAATCCAGGTGGGCGAGCGTTATAACCGGTTCCCTTGACCGAGGTAAATAAGGGCGTTTTCAGAGACGGTTGGCGTGACTAACGTATCTTCCTCAGTCAGTAGGGTTCTGACTTCCTGTCTGCCAGGAGAGAGGGGTGGAAGTCCCTAGCAGGTCCCTAGGTTCGCAAAATATCCAGGGTTTGAAAAATGGTAAAATTTGCAAAGTGGTTCCTACTTAATGGAGTGCCTGTCTTGGCACTAAGCGATGGAGTTCGCATAGACACAATCGGTGTGTATCCCCTCGCTCTGATAAGGCGTAGAAAGGGTAGTTGGTTACACGTGGGTTCAATTCCCACCTCACCGACGCAGGCCGCAGATCATGCTACGGATAAGGACAAATGGTAAGCGCATGCATTCTAGACTCTAAGTGTGATAGAGTATGTCAAAAGGGGAAACGTAAGATACCTCCTGCACCAAAACTCCCATGTTGTTCCGAGTGGGTTAAACTAGCCTGTGCACGGGCTCGTCGGGACTACAAGTCTATGTAGCTTAGTTGGTAAAGCACTGGTCTGAAGAACCAGGGACGAGGGTTCGATTCCCTACATAGGCACCGCTTTCGGATCAAGCTACTGAGGGACAAAGCTTAAAGGCCCTATAACCGAAACCTGGTGAGTATAAAGCGCTGCGACCAGGAAAACAAGCTCAAGGAAACTGTGCGTGGAGTGAATCTCGAATGAGGTTTCTTCTAGGACACCTTGAGCTTATTTATTCTTTCTCACATTCTTGGATTCAGACGCAGTTTGATAGTGTCTGGTCCGATCTTGTATAGTAGCAAAAGATCCAACCTCAGTTGGCCTCAGCGTTTTGCGCTGGGGTCAATTTTTATCTACAATAAGGAGTTTCATATGGCTGATGCGCCTAATTTCGGACCTAGCGGAAAAATAGTTTATGAGCGTACCTATTCAAGAACTAAGCCTTCCGGGGATCGAGAAAGCTGGTTTGAGACTACTGATCGAGTAATTAAGGGAAACCTTGGGCTAGTATATGGAACTCCAGACAGCTGGGAAGATTCTGTTAAACTAGAATACGACATGCTTAAGGAGCTGATGGATCAGTTTAAGATCCTGCCAGCAGGGCGTCATCTATGGGCCTCAGGTGTCCCAGGAAGGCAGTTTTTATTCAACTGCCACGTGTCTCACTGGAATGAGAAAATAACCGATCATTTTGATTTTTCTTTCATGCGTCTTATGGAAGGGGGAGGAGTCGGAAGTAACTATTCCACCAAATACATCAATCGCTATCCAGCACCTAAACGTGAACTAAAGGTGCACATTGTCTGCGATCCGGAGCATCCTGATTACCAAAAAATGCAGGATGCAGGCGTACTGTCTACTGAATTCTCTCATGAATGGGCTGGGGCATTCCAGATTGGTGATTCTCGTGAGGGTTGGTCAGAAGCTATGTGCGATCTTATTAGTACTTACTTCCTTGATGAAGTTAAGCATTATGATCGTGTATTTAATGTTACTGGAGTTAGAGAAGAAGGTCGTCCTTTAGTATCTTTCGGAGGAACAGCTTCTGGTCCGCTTCCTTTAGCTGTCATGCTCCAGGAAATTTCTGAAATCATTAACAAGCGAGCAGCGCAACAAGAGAAGCTTACACCTATTGACCTTATGGAAATTGATCACAGCCTTTCTACTTGTGTAGTATCTGGAGGAAACCGTAGATCAGCACGTATGTCTATGGTTGCTTGGGATGACCCTTACATCTTTGAATTCATCAACTGTAAGAAGGATTCCGGGAAGCACTGGACTACTAATATCTCAATAGTTATCGATGATGAATTTAACAGATTAGTCAGTAAAGTAACGCGCGAGTATGAACCTAAAGAAAGACTAGCTAAAAATGTTTATCAAGCTGCTGTAGAAGGCATGTTGACTAACGGCGAGCCTGGTTTTTGGAATCATTCATTGTCTAATCATGGTGAAGTTGCAGAAGTAGTATGTACTAATCCTTGTATTACTTCAGACACGTGGATTATGACTACTGAAGGCGCTCGTCAGGTAGCTGATCTTATTGGCGTGCCATTTACTGCTATTGTTGATGGAAAGCAATACGAGTCCATTTCTGATGGATTCTTCTTGACAGGTCACAAGCCAACAGTTAACCTCGTGACATCTGAAGGATACAAACTTGAGTTGACAGCAGACCACCAGGTTAGAACCCCTAGTGGGTGGGTTGAGGCAGGTAACCTTGTTGCTGGCGATAAAATTGATATTTCTGATAACTTTGGAGTGAATTCCTGGGGCGGAAGAGGGTCAATGCCTGAAGGTTATCTTCTTGGACAACTTATCGGAGACGGCACATTTTATCCTGATGGTAAAGCTGCATGTGCGACATGGAATAATGAAGGTGATGATGTAAGTAAAGCCTACATTGAGACCGCTATCCGAAATCTTGGAGTTCGTTCTGACTTCAAGGGTTGGCACAAGACAGCTAACCAGGAAAGAATTATTAGTGCTGGTTTAACTAACCTAGCAAAATCCTTTGATATCATTAAAGGCAATAAAGTAGTTACTCCTGCTGTGGAGCGAGCTTCTTACAATTTCTACCTCGGCTTTCTCCAGGGAGTGTTTGATACAGATGGTCACGTTGAGGGGGCATCAACCGCAGGCGGTATATCTGTTAGGCTAACATGGAACGATAAGTCAAGCCTTGAAGCTATTCAAAGGATGCTGGCTAGGCTTGGTGTTCGCTCTACAATCAAAGATTGTCATGATGCTGGCAGGATTGTATTCGGAAAATACGTCAGCAAAGCATCCTATAGGTTAATTATTACCGGTGAGCAAGCACAGAGATTTATGCAACTTGTAGGATTTATGAACACCGCTAAAACTAAAAAGTGGATCGAAGCTACAGGATCTATGGCAAGAGGTTTCTACTTCAAGCCTTCTGTAGCTACAGTAGCTAGTATTGAGCCAGGGAAAGTCAAGCCTGTTTATGATGTGAATATCGCAGATATTCACGCTTTTGATGCTAATGGCATTGTGGCTCATAACTGCGGAGAAATTACACTCCGTGAATGGGAGGCATGTATTCTCGGGCATGTTAATATGGATGCTTTTTCTGGAGTACATGGTTCAGATTTTGATTTTGATGGGCTAGTTAAGGCCCATCAATTAATGACTCGATTCCTTATTCGTGCATCCTTTGGTGATAAGGCTGACGTTAAGCAGCAAGATATGGTGAATAGAAACCGTCGTATCGGTGTTGGACATCTTGGAGTACAAGGTTTCCTTAACAAGCTGGGGATCAAGTTCAGTAAGGCTCCTCATTCAGGATTCTATCCTGGATTGCTTCGTCAACTGTATACTGCTGTACGTAAAGAAGCACGAGATTACTCATTCCAGCTTCGCATTCCTGAGCCAGTAAAGGTTACTACTGTAGCTCCTACAGGATCTATTGCTAAAATGCCAGGTGTAAGTGAAGGTATCCACCCAATTTATGCCAAGTACTTTATTCGTCGTATCAGATTCTCTACTATTGACCAGCCTGAGAAGATTAAAGAATTTGCTGATCAGGGTTATGATGTTGAGCCTTGTGTATACTCTCCAAATACTATGGTTGTTTCTTTCCCTACAAAGGAAAAGTTGGTTGAGGAAGTAGAAGCATTAGGCTTTAATGCAGATGAAATTGTAGAATCTGCTGATGAGATTAGTATTGAAGATATGTTGGCTTTCCAGGAAATGTACCAAACTAACTATACTGACAATGCTGTAAGCTTTACTGTAAACGTCCCCGAAGGTAAGTATAGTACTGAAGAAGTGATGAGTATTTTGCGTGGTTTCTTGCCTAAACTAAAAGGAACTACTATAATGGTGGATGGTACACGTCCTCAAGCACCTTACTCTCGTATTAGTAAGATGCACTATAACTATCTTTCCGGCCCCAAGTCCGTAGAAGATTCAACAGATGAGGATTGTAGTACAGGAGCATGTCCTATTAGATAATCAGTAGAGAGTAAGCATAGATGAGAGTAAAAGATTTACCTAAACCATTAGCCAAATTTGTTTGCAAATTCTTATGGTTTAGACCAGCTATTGTCTATGCTTACTCTATTCTTGACCTTGATAAGTCTACGGAAACTATCACGGTTCGAGATCTATGGGCATATATAGGACAGACAAGACAAGAATTAGCATCTAGACATGCACAGCACATGGGAAACGACCTTCGTTATAAAGGTAAAGCACAACCCTGGTCGGACCTGTATCCAGAAGTTAGAGTTATTTGGCAAGGCAGATGCCCAGATTTTGTACTTGACTTGATCGAAATGTATTACATCAAGAAGCGTAAGCCGCTGTTCAACTACATTCATAACACTAAAAATTCTCGCAGAATCCCTAAATATGAAGCTCAGCAGCAGCGACGTGAGCGAGAGAGGCTTGCCAGAATGCGCAGGATATGGTAAGGTATTGGCATGAAAACAAAGAAGCTACCGAAGCCTGAATGCTCACTTGGGTACACCGATTTTCAGCTAGATGAGATTTTGGGTGATCGTCGCCGTGAGTTTAGTCGATGGATGCGCGGGCAGACTGTTGCAGTATGTGATGGTCGAGAGTATGATCACGCAAATAAAGTTTATGTCGAGACTGGTTGTGGCCCTCATGGAGTAGCGACCTATGCTTGGGACCTTGAGAGGTTCCTTGACGGCAGGCCGATCATCGACTAGAATAGTGTTTGAGTAGGTAAATGGGAGGTGCGGTGTGTCGCGAGCACGTAAGTCACAAGGGTTGACGCCTTCCTACTCCTGGGTAGAGTACTCGCGTATGTGTACAGTACGCAGTGGAAAACTCTTTTGGCTAGAGACACCCTGTTCTCGTAGCACCACATAATGTTTTATGTTCGGTAATTACCGAACATTTGCCGGTTTAGCTTAGTAGGAAAAGCAGACGCCTTGTAAGCGTCAGTGGCGGGTTCGAATCCTGCATCCGGCTCAATAAACTTACTACTATCTTAGGAGGCAATCATGACTGACAGGTAAAGACACAAAATATGTGTCTGCTTGGAGGTAATGATGTCCAAAACAGACAAAACTCGACCTTATTGGGTAAAACTTCTCGAAGAATCTCCTGAACGTGTAGAAAGTCACAACCACGAAAAAGGTATCTGCGATCTTCGCTTGCCTACTGCATCTGGTTGGCGTGCACCTTTTCGGGGCGGCGATTACTGCTACTATACTGTAAGCTACTATGGCTGGAATAATGGTTTTTATGGTCGTGGGTCTGCCCGCTGGCTTAAAGCTGAAATTCGTAGCCGTCACGGTGCATCTCGTGCTAAGCTTCGTAAAGATATCTCTGAAATAAAGAAGCTTTCTCGCGAGGACATTGAAGACTACGACATTATTAATCCTCGTCCTCGCAACGGAGCACTTTGGGATTGGCACTGAGCCGATAATTAAATTTGTGGGGGAGCAGGGATTATTCGCTAGCCTTAGGATGACAGCCGAAATGTGGTTGGGGCTATTCAATTGTTCAGGTTCCCTCACTTAATGCCCTGATAGTTCAGCGGATAGAGCATCAGTTTCCTAAACTGAAAGTCAGGAGTTCGAATCTCCTTCAGGGTACTTGCCGTTGTAATAATAGTAAGAACTATTCATTATGACGCTTGGAGTGTTGATGAAATTACGTACTAAAATTGTATCCGCAATAGCCGGTGCTAGCCTTATTGCTGCTGGTATTGTAGGATTATCTACTAGTTCTGCTTCAGCCGCAGCAACTCCTGGACCAAGATCAGGGCTTCCTTGGACATCTGGTGCTTATTTGGAGCACAGTGGAGCTAAAATTGGACCTTATGAAGCTGGACGTGGCCGCAAGCTTGATGCTATTGTAGTTTTCCCAGCACGTGAGTCTCAATCAGCCATGCTGAATACGTGGTGGCTATCTAGCGTTACTTCCGTAACTAATTCTGGTGGATATGCAGTTATTACTGTACCTCTTTGGGCACAAAACCAGAATGTGAATACAGATACTACTGCATTGTTCACTCAGCTAGGTCAGCAAATCAAAAATTCAGGTTTAGCTAATAAGACTGTATTACGTCTTGGTTGGGAAATGAATCTTCCAGGGCAATATTGGAATGTGAATAGTAACAACTACGCTAAATGGGTATCTAACTATAAGCGAGCTGTGAATCTTTTACGAGTTAATGCCCCTGGTATTAAGATAGCATTCAACCCTAACGAAGGTCCATCACAAACTACTACCAAAAATATTGGTCAGCTAGCTCTGGACCTAAAAGATTATTATGAATATGTTGGTCCTGACTACTACAACTGGTATAATGCCGTAGAAAATCAGACCCAATGGAATTCTCGTTATATTGCTAGTTATGGTATGAAATACTGGGAAGATTTTGCTAGGAATAATGGTAAAGGATTTACAGTTCCTGAATGGGGCGGTGCTCCTGTTTACAATAATTCTACTGCTGTTTTTTACACTCAAAAAATGGTGGAAAGATTTGCTGCTTTAAGTAAAGAGGGTATTTCAGTATTAGAGGCTCACTTTAATGAGCCTGCATCTCACTGGAAAGACTCTCTGTGGAATCCTCAGCAGATGCCTCAAATGGCTGAAGCTTTAAAGGCAGCGTTGGCAGCACAACCTAATAGCCCAACTTCTGTTCCAACCACAACTAGTCCAACACCTACGGCTACTACACCGTCACCAAACCTAACTACGTTGAACCCTTGCGGTCCTACTAGTTGATATGATAAACTGGTGTTATCAGCACGGCAGCACATGGTGCGACATTAAGGTGGGGAATCGGAGTCCTTAAGTGCTGGATAAGCTCGATCATAGCAGAATACCTAACGGTTTCGAGTAAAATAAGTTCTGCTTTATTCGCCTATAGTGTAATGGTAGCACAAGAGGTTCTGGCCCTCTTAGTTTTAGTTCGAATCTAGATAGGTGAGCGCAATTGCAAGACTGCTTATGCTAATAAGTGCCTCTGGCAGTCAAGGGTTAAGTGTTAAGGCACTGGTCGCTCCAGGAATCCCTGATATGTTGAGTAGCTACTTCATATTGAAAAACACAGACCTTGGTCATTAGTCTAATTGGTAGGACGCAGGATTTTGGTTCCTGATAGTGTTGGTTCGAATCCAGCATGACCAGCTTAAGGCGAGAATACTCTTTTTCTTTTGAGCCTACATCGAGTACAGTATAGGGTATCGCTAAACTCGGGCACGTAGAGAAGCAGCGTGGTATAGAGTGGGCTGTCAAGTACGGATAGGGATGAGTCCGTATACATAATGGGCATACGTAGATTAAAGGCAAATCAATCTGCGAAACAGATTTTTAAGGCTCGAATCCTAGTCGCGGAACATAAAGATACCAATAGGAGTAGTATGTCAGGTCAGTCGGGTACAGAATGTGTTCTTTGCGGTAATACTGGCGTCAAGACCAGGTTTGTTAAAAAAGTAGGTTATTGGGCTTGGGTTTGCCGCAGACATGAAACTAAAGATTAAATGATTAGCTCTTCTCAATAAAATGGGAGGAGCTATTCTCATCTTAGGAGAATTTATGAATTTGGCATTGAAATATCGTCCGAAGTCCTTCGATGAGGTTGTTGGGCAAAAAGCTGTAAGTACTATTTTGAAGGCCATGGTAGCTAAGGAAAGGCTCTCACAGGTTTTACTATTTACTGGCCCCTCGGGAGTAGGTAAGACCACCATGGCTCGTATTATCGCTGCTGAGCTTAATTCTGAGGCGGCTACAGAAGTGCATGAAGGCACTCATACGGCTGTACTGGAGATCGATGCTGCGTCTAACGGTAGTGTTGAAAGAATCAGGAAGCTTAAAAAGGACTTAAGCTATGCTACTCCTGGACATAGAGTAGTAATTCTTGATGAAGTACATGCTGTAAGTCCTGAAGGCTTTACAGCATTGCTGAATATTTTAGAGTTTCCTCCTAAAAATGTAACTTTCGTTCTTGTCACTACTGAAGCACACAAGATCCCTAAAACTATTAAGCACCGAACTGAACGCTACGACTTTAAAAAAGCCTCTATTGAAGATCTTACAGCTAGAATTTGGTGGATAGCTGAACAAGAGCATCTACAATTGCAGCATAATTTAGTAGAATTATTAGCTAATCGTGCTGAGGGTTCTTACCGAGAAGCTTTGATGTTGCTAGACCAGGTAATTGCAGCAGAAATTTCTTCTATAGAGCAGTATAATGAACTTCAAGGAGAACTAGATTTCGGCCCAAGCCTTATTTTAGCTGCCACTGAAGGTCCATCTAATGCTCTACAGCAGCTTGACCAGGTTTTACGCTATTCTAACCCTGAAGAAGTATTAGATCGCAGTGTAGAAATTCTAAAAGATCTTATGGTACTTAAAGGCGGGAATTCTCTTAGCTTTACTGGAAAATCTCTTGAAATTCGCTTAAAATTAGCCTCAGAACTCAATATTGCTCAGCTTTTGAAGGCTATTCGAGTATTATGGGACCTACAGACTAAGCTAAGTGCCGGGAATCTAGTTCGAGGACTTGATATGGCGTTTGCTTTACTCGGCGAAGTACTTCAGACTAAAGTAGAAGCTCCAAAACCTGTTGAAAACAATACTAGGCTATCATTTGACCAGCTCAAGAGCTTTCAGAAGCAAGGTTGACAGCTTAATTGAGACAAGGTATGCTTACTCCATGAAGATAGAAGATATAATTAAATACTCTATGGCCCGCATGATTGAACGAAAGCTAGGAATTACGGGCGCTACTGTAACTTCTTGGGGTGAGGAGTTCGAAAAGGCTTACTTCACCGGTTGTAGTATTTGTGGCTATGGCGGAGACGAAGACAAATATGTAGTTAACATCTACTGGGAAACTGTAAACGACAAGAGTTATTACAGGTATGAAGGTTCCTTCGCGGAACTGATTAGAGAATTGGATACAAAATGACTGAGCCGTTAGATACGGCTCGCAAGATCTTGGCTCTGGTGGATGAGTATCCTTCGGAGCCTTTTTCTTTCGAGCGTAAGCAAGTAGAAAATAGAATTGCTGACATGATTTTCCAACATACTCAGCAAACTGAGGATGAGTTGGATGAAGCTTTTGCTTTAGGGCAGGATGCAGGTTATCGTGAGGGTAAGGAAGAGACGGAAGACGAACTTCACGAAGAAATTCAAGATCTTGAAGATCGCATTGATGAGCTTGAGCGAGAAATAGAAGATCTCAAAGCAGACAACGATAGATCTTTTGCTGAAGGTTATGAGACAGCTTCAAAAGAAGTGAACGTCATAGAGACATTGAATTTTAAGTAGGAGGACAATTGAGCGACAAAACTAAAGTGTCTCTTGAATGGTATTTCTATGTCATGTTGGGTGTCGTTGCTGTCGCGGCTTTGTCTATGACATGGTGGTCAATGTATGATTTAGGTACGACAAATTTGTCCGCACCTGTCTTTATTGCTGCTGTAGCGTCTTCTATCTTCGACATCGGAGGACTTTTCCTTGGAGGATTGTCCATCAAGTATGCAAAGACAGACGACTCTGGATTCGGGACAGAATTAGCGACATTCGCATTCATTGCGACAAGTACATACATTGTAATTCAACATGCTATCCTGGCAGATTACCCTGCTGCTGGTATTGTTATGTTTGCAGCAGCACCTATTGTGCTAGGAATTATCTTTAAAGCTACTCTACAGTACTTGACCAGGCAACAAAGACGTGAAGCTGGTAGAGTAACTGATAGACTTCCTAGCGTAGGTTGGCTGACGTGGCTTCGTTATGGCCCTCAAGCCTTTAAATTAGCGTCTGTCGCTATGCAGGGACGTATCATTAACGCCGCAGACAAACTAAATATAGCCCAAGACAAGCATGGAATCTTTGTACAACCTGTCGTAGTGTCTGCGACAGTCGAGAAGACACCTCAGACAATTGCTGAGACACCTGAAACGACAATCCAAGGACAACTTGAGACAGACGATAATTCATCGCAACAATTGTCTCAGGGGCCTGTGCGACAAGAGTTGACAAGTGGCGACAAGCCTGTCCTTCCTGTATGGCTTCCTAATGAACCAGACATGAAGCCTGCGACACTAGTAAGGACGTGCGTGGACAACAATGTCTTTGACATCGAGACAATTTATAGGTACGCTGTACAGATCAAGGGACAAGATGTCAACAAGAATACATTGCGTACAGAACTACGTAGAAAGTTGAAAACAATATGAGAATTGGTTTTGACGTAGACGGTGTAATATATAAATTTGTTAAAGCATATATTACATGGTTGAACGAAACTAAGGGAACTACATTTGATGTTGAGGCAGAAGCAACTACATGGAATTGGTTTACTGAATGGGAGACTGCTGAGCAGTTTACTATAAATTTACATGATAGTGTTGATGCAGGGCACATGTATTGGCTTGGTGAGCTTTATGAGCCTCAAATTTCACAAAATTTAAAAGATCTAAAAGCAGCAGGCCACACTATCCATGTAGTTACTGCTCGCTTATTTGGTATTCAGAAGTGTCCCCTGGAAGCTACAAAATACTTCTTTGATGCTAATGAGCTTGTATATGACACTATGGATATCACAAAAGATAAGACATCAGTGCCTACAGACATCTTTTTAGAAGACAACTTGACTAATTATGATGCTTTAGATGCTGCTGGAGTCACATCTTACCTAATAAATAGGCCATACAACCTCAAAAATGATACTCGTAGACGTGTCGATAGTGTTGATGAGTTTACTAAACTTATTTTGGAGGAAAGATGGTTTGGGTCGGAATTGGAATGTGTCTCCTAGGACTAGGAACTATATTGTTTACCAGCGCTAGGCGTACAGATGATACTTTCACAGGTATTATTGTGGGCCTAGTGTTTTTTACTATTGGAGCTATGTGCTTCATTCCTTGGAGTGACTAATGTTTTTAGGTAAAATTCAATTTGAATTCGATCTTAACGATCGATTTTTGCTTAGGTTGGCAGCAGAGCTGCTGGAACAAAATGCAGACAAGGTATTGAGTAATCCTGAGCAGCAACAATGGACACGTGAACGGGCACAGTATTTTCAAAGATTGTTTAAGGAACGATGAAGTACTTTTTACCAGGGCTGTTTGTTGTTATAGCCTTGTGTTTTGTTAGTTTGTTTGGCTATACAGTCTATTTGAGTATAGTTGATGAAGTGTATTGGTTAGGAGTCTCAATAGGCTTACTAGGTCCAGCAATTATTACTACTTTGATTGCTTCAGCCGCTGTAGATGCAGTAAAAAACTGGGAATAGTTGCGTAAAAGTCTGACGTTTGATATGATATATTTCCTAAGCTCATTCCACTAAAGAGGGGTGACAGACAAGGGAGATAAAATTTATGGCGTCAAGCAACAGAACGCTTAGGGTGACCAAAGATGAATGGACTTTCTTTGGCACCCTATTGCCGTATTTGGCTATGCTGCTAGGAGCTTTGCTGACATTGCTCCTAGGTGTTATTACTCGTGCGGGTATTATGCTGCAACACAAAGCTGAGGGTACTTCTATCTACCATTCTTCTGAAATGGTTACTTGGGTTATTTGTATCAGTGCAGTTTTGTTGTCAGCTATTGCCTGGAAGTTATTCGCTAAGCGCGGTAGTCAAACTCATGAACCTTTTATCGCACAGCATGCTGTGATTACTGTAGTTTTTACTCATCTATGGCTTACTATGGCTGTATGGGAAGATATGGGTGACTGGCTTTTTGGTGCACCTACTATGACTGCATTCTTTTATGGTGCGGTTATTTTAGGTTTGAGCTGGTGTATTCGTCGCTGGGCATTCTCAGATTACGATGGTGATAACGATTCCGGTAACCCGTTTGAGGAAGCTGGTTTAGGTGCTGCCTATATTGACAAAAAGAATACTCACGATGTTCCTGGTGGCCGTAAGTTCAGATTGAAGCTTCCTATCGGTAAGAGCATTGAAGACGCTAAGGGTAAGCGTATTACCTTAGCTCAGATAGCTAAAAAGGGTAGAGCTTATTTGCATGTGTCTGAAACTGAGGAAGGTATCGAAGGAGAAGTAGACATTACCATCCTGGATGAAGATCCTTTCAAGGAGAAAAGATTGTGGCAAGGTCCAGAATTTCCTGGTTACTCTATTGTTGAGCCTATTACTTATGCTACTTACGATACAGGGCAAAGACCTGATCTGTATATTGCAGGTAAGAATGGTGGCTCTTCTCAGCACTTCTTGACTATGGGTGTATCTGGTACCGGGAAGTCAAAGGCTTGGCAGGTAATTTATGGATCTGTCCTTACTCGTTTTGATGTTTCTGTAATTTTTGGTGATCCTGCTAAGGGTATGCAAACAGGTGGTCCGTTAGCGTCCGGGCTGGAATGGTTCGCTACTACCGAAGCTGAATGTCACGAGCAGATTCAAGCTATTATGCGTGCGATTCCAGCTAGGACTAATCATCTTACCAGTATGGGATTAGATCATTGGCAGCCTGGTTGTGATCTTAACTTCTTGATTTTCCATCTTGAAGAAGCAGCTCGTTTCGCTGATGTGGATGATCTTGTTGAAATGATCGAATCTGCCAGAAGTGCTGGTATTTGTATTGTCATCAGCCTTCAGAGAGCTACCAACGATCGTCTTAAGACTTCTGCCCGCTTCAATCTTGGTGGAAACATGTGTTTCGGTGTTCGTAACAAGCGAGACGCAGCTTTCGGCTTGTCAGAATATGCTATCGATGCTGGTGCAAGCCCGCATTCCTGGCAGGATAGATTTCCAGGTAGACATTATCTAGAGGCTACCGGCTTGGATATCAGAATGGCTGGTCATCCTTTGATGACTGATTGGGTGGATATTATGAAGCTGGAAGCTGTAGTCGACGAGGCTCAAATACAATATCCTAGAAAGCAATTGGATTCTGTTACTGCTGAAGCTTTCGGTATGGCTTACCAAGGGTATAGAGCTAAGGTAGATGAAGGAACAGCAATTTGGCAAGAGTTAAGAAACAACAGAGGGTTCCGTACAGATACCAAAGAGTTAAAGCAACCAGTAATGGTACAGGAAGAGTTACCGTTCAATGTTGAGTTGGTAGAAGACACTCGCGAGAATACAGTAGCTGTAGCCCGTTATGGGTTTGAAACTCCTGTAGAAGAAACTGCCAATTTACGTCAGCAGTTACGAAGTATTATCGATGACTTCAAGAATCACGGTAAGCAAACCTTTACTCCGTCTGATCTTAAGGTAGCCGGATTGACAGGAAGAAGTGATGCCTGGATCAACCAGAATTTGAAGAGATTAATTGGTGATCGAGTTATCGAGCATGATAAGAAGAATCGTTTTTACAGGATTCTTTAATGGGGATTTAGTAGGTACTTTATTGGTATTTCAGTAGTAGAATTTATTAGTAAAGTACCTACTTATATTGCTCATATCTTTGTACCCAACGCGAGGCACCTATTCTTTCAGTAATAGATTCCTTACTCTCATGGGACTCCTAATTGCGTTTAGGAGTCCCATATATCATACTATACTGATTTGGTAGGAATTAACCTTTCTTTTCCCAATAGCTGTCGCAGGCATATAAAAAAATTGCACGGAATTGAGGAGTGTTTTTACCATTCCCAATTCCGTGCAATTCTTATTGGTCAATTCCCCATTATTGCGGAAAAGCATTCCGAATAGGTCCACCCCATTCTTTTCAATTCGTATTCGCTTTCCGTATTACCGATCTCGACGCATTCCGCTACTGCGTCAATTCCCTTTTGCCCTTGTGCATAAAGGCTAACGCATTCATTGCTGGCCTTATCACCCATGAGCATAGGGGCACAGTCACCACTGATGACTGAGGTACCCATACCATTGCCCATGGTCTGTGCATCCCAGTAGCACAAAGCCATACCAGCGCCATCCTCAGACGCACATGGGGGCAGGGTAGGGGTAGTACTAGGGGCTGTGTAGACAGGACCGTTAGAGGGCGTCTGAGAGGGACTGAGCCACCCCATGGCGATGACAGCGAACAACAGGGCAGGGAGGATGAAGATCAACTTGCGCATTAGCGGGTAGATCCATTCTGTGAGGAAGGGTGGGGAGGGATTGGTTACCCTCCCCGTTAGCCTATCAGAAGTCCATCGGGTCGTATCCGAGCACAGCCACACACTGCTCGTAGCGCTTGAGCCAGAGCTTCGCCTGCACATCCAGCCCCTGAGCGGAGCAGGTAGCGTAGTTGGCTGCGTAGATCCGGTAGTTCGCGAGTGCCTTGTTCATCGTCATACCCATAGCCTACACCATGCCCTAGGAATTTCACAACCCCTAGGGCATGTGTGGCGTAAGTCACTTGACGAACAAGTCCTGGATACGGAAACCGTACTCCTTGAGAGTAGCGTCATCAGCATCCTTCACGCACTGACGCAACTCTTCAAAGGTCAGCTCAGGCGTTCCCAGCATACTCCGTGCGATGCGCTCGCGGTAGAGGCAGTCCTCAGAGAAGAAGTCAACCATCTTGTCGCGCAGCTCAGCGGAGATCTTGGGGTTCAGCGTGCGAGCCATTGTCTTGCTCCCTTACCTCGTTGGTAGAGTCAGCCTAGCAAAGCTTATCTGATCTTGCAAGGTCCTCGGTTGTGTTAGCCCTACCTGTGTAGGTTACGTTGGGACCTTGCTCGATCTGGGTACTACGCTAGTCGCCTCAGGCCAGCTTGTCAAGTGCCTCGCGAAGAATCTTGAGAAATTCCTGGTCATTGGCCTTCTCAGCAAAGGCAATCTGGCGCTCAAGCATGTTGCGGGTCATGATCGTTGTCCGTTTCTGATCGATGGCTGATTCGGTATTCCCATAGAGAGCCATTGTGAATCTGACCAGGCATTCTTTAAAACCGTCAGGTTGTGTTAGCCCGCTCTATAGCGGTGACGTTTGACCGGTTCTGATCATACCTGGCCGTTCTGAGCCCTACTCTATCAGCTCTAAGCGCCGCTAGCAAGTTGTTATCTCGCACCTATGTGGAGGACGTCTGCTGTGTTGCTGATGAGAATGACTCTACAACACAACCTAGGGAGCTTGCAACCCCTAGATTATGTAATAGACCACATTCAGGCATACTCTCCGGGGAGCAAGATCACGTAACCATCCGTGTTGTTACGGATGTACTCCGAACTACCGAGCAGCTTAACCTCTACTTCACCATCGCAATTAGGTCCGGCAGTAATCTCGCCGTGCTCGCCGATCAGAGCAGGCTCACGAGTGAATGAGGCGAGGATGGTAATGGTCATTGTGACTCCCTAGCTCGTTGCTGATGAGAAGAACACTAGGCTATGAAACGTTTCACTGTCAAGACCTAACTTTGAGTAACCCTATTGTACCTACATTCTCCGCAGGTCAAATGCTATGCTGCACGTATAGACTTAAGCACTTAGCTACTTTGCGTAATCAGATAAGGCTCTTAACAGTGAAACGTTTCAAAGCATAGGCTAAAAATGATCAAGGCTGCCATCAGGCATAGCGAGCTGAGAGGCTTTTTAAGGGCTTTAATACGCCTAGGGGTACCTGAGGTATGGGTATGGGGCTGTAAGTGGCTCAACAAAGCTCTGAGGGCGTCTTACGGGGTGTCTCTGAGGTTGTGGTTAGGGATGGTTGAAGATCAGCATGTCTGAGATCTGAAAAACTTGCTTCAGAAACAAACGTCATTTAGGCCAGGATTAAGGGATGGGAATGGGGTTAAAGGAGGATTGGAGGGCTGAATAGGGTTAGAGGTGAGTATTGGGATAGGAAATGCAAAAGAGCCCTACCCCTATCGGAGTAGAGCCCTAGTGCTTATGGCTTAGAACTTGCTAGCGCAGATAGGACCGATGCCCGCCTCAATCGAATCAGGGTTGGTAAGTTCCCTAGAGCAGACCATGCAATTACCTGTCCGCTTACCGTACTCCTTAGCTTCCTCAATGCTGATCTTCTCAGCTGCCTTGACGAACCTGTTAGCTGCACCCTGGTAAATCCACTCATCATCGATCAACTTCTTAGCGAGCAGGTGACTACCACTGCGTGCCTTGTAGACCTTAAAGGTGCCTTTGTCATTGCGGTAAATACCAGGGGTGATATCCGCCGTGGCAGGATTGGTAAGAGCAATTTTCTTTTCTGAGAGAATAATGTCCTTAAGGCATTCGATTGTCTCGTTCACCTGAGCGAAAGTGATCGTATCGATCTGATCGTTAGTAAGCTTCCATTCCGGGTTGATGATCTGATCGTTGAGAGAAGTGATGAAACGCTTCTGGTTTGCGGTAGCCATACGAACCGAGGTGGTGGCTTTCATCGGCTGAGCAAAGAGCTTATCGATAAGAGCGGTGCCACCCTTGACTCCCATGTTGGGGATCTCAGTCGGGTTGATGGTCTGCCCGGGGAGGATGTTCAAGCCGGTGAGGTCACGCTCGTTGATGAGCTTGAGAATGAGCTTCACCTGCTTATCGCTGATAGTCCGGACGTAACCGCGACCAACCTTCTGACCAGCGGGGAGCTTACGGGTGCCGGTGTCGTCAGAAGAAACCGTAACCGGAGCTTCGATGACCATCGTGTCCGACTTTGCAACTTCGATGCTGGCTTTGCGCTGCGTCTCGCTGATACCAGAGTGGAAAGCTTGAAGGAAGCTGGCCCGGTGAGCGATCTTAGCCATTGTGTGTTGTCCTCTCTCGCTGTGTTCTGGGATCAGCTTAGCACGGTGGGAGAGAGTGTGTCTACCCCCGCCCACCAGCGAGTTTAGCTCAGTTCCTCAGCTGCCCACTCAGCCAACCGATTCATGCTGCTCGCGAATCGATCAGCATCCTTAGTGATCTGCACAGCGAAGCCGAAGACCTTTTCGTCAAGATCAGGGGTGTTCTGCACTTCGAAGGCACGCTGAGCGATCACATCGTTGAGGTGCGTAGCAACACTCATCAGATCATGGATGTCCGCAGTCTCAAGCTGCTTACGAAGAGTCTCTGCCATGTCGTTAACCTGAGCTGAACTGATCATTGTGGTTGCCTCTCTTGCTGTGTTCTGCGATGTTGGAGCTAGCCTAGCATAACCGGAAGGTCAGTGTCTACTGCTCAGTTTCTCGATTACAGTGAGCTGACTTTTGACGTTCGCTGCGTTCCTCGCGGGCTGCGACTTCAAGTGGATCAGGTTGCGGATCGATACGATCACAAACCAACTTAGGGCACATCTTACCATCGTGCGTATGTGACCAACTCATGATGATTTCCGTTTCTGTGAGAATCAGGCAAGGCTTTTGAAATGACGCTTGATCTTCTTGTTGATCCGTCGCCACTGCTTTGCAGTCAGCTTAGCGCCACCGTGCTCCTTAGAGCCGTAGACGGCCAGTCGCTTAGGAGTGCTCAGACCCTTACGGGGACCGATGTTGGTCCGCACCGTACGAATGTTGTCCTCAGCCTTAGCCTCGTTGTAAAGCGCGTCGCCGATAGCCAACATCAGCTCAGCCTTACGAAGCTTGCTCACACCCGTAATCATCAGAGTCCGCGCGATCTCTCGCAGCTCAACAACAGTCGTGGTAGTCGAGACGTTAGCCATGGTGATTTCCGTTTCTGTAAGGATTGAGGGAAGCTTATCATGTCTGGTCTGTTGGGGCAACCCCTCGGCTCCAACTCTGGGAGAGTCATCAGGGTTGCCGCACCAACAGAAGGAACACTATCATGTGTCAGGTAGATCTTGCAACCCCAACAGGAAATTTCCTGTTGGGAAAGCACAACCTAGCTGGTCAAGCCATAGAACGTCACGCCGTTAAGCTCATAGGACGAGTAGTCCTCTCGCAGGAGATCAGCGATAGCGTCCCAATCGAAGCTATTCTTGAGAAAATCAGGAAGACCTTTAATTGACTCTTCGTAGATCTCGCTGATGTAATCTTGGATGTAATCCGTAAAGTAACTCTCGCTGATCAGCGAGGCATCATACTGCCAATCAGAAACAGACTTTTCAGCCCACTTATTGAGCTTAGCCAGTTCGTCAAGCTCTTTCAGCTCATCTTCAACATAGCCATCAGGGCCAAAAAGCTCAAGATCATTGAGAAAATTCCGGACCACAACAGAGTGGATAATCTTGTCTTCGCTGAAATTCATTGTGCTGCCTTCCGTCGATGTTGTCTGGCGTTAGCCTATCAGATCTTCGAAGGTCTTGCAAGTTGGAGGGTTGTGCCCCGATGTCTATGCACCGATACAGCCGTACAACTGCCCTATTTTGTAGACCGTTGTGTACGCAACAAATCTTTTTGTTAGGGTAACACACAACCAACGTGCTCCGATAGGGATTCGAACCCTACAGTCTCGCCAACCGGAGCTAACCAACATCACGCGTTGAAGAATTCCTTGATCTCAGCATCGTGGATCGTGAACACGCCGTGAGAAGTCTTGATCAGATACAGTTCCTTGGTAGGCATATCAACGACGGTGCCGAACATCTCGGGGCGGAACGGAGTAGCCTTGACCATGACTGCCATAGTGATTTCCTTTTCTGTGAGGATTACCTGATGAGAAGTACTCTACTAGGTTACTGCCAGGATGTCAAATAAGATCTAGCACTTCAATATGTGCGATCTCATAGTCAGAAGTGAAGTAGACATTATAAAACTTCTGATTGCCAGGCGCATAATATTGGGCTGTAAAATCATCAATCCATCCGTGAGGTTCCATGTAGCGAAGCATGTCAGCCAGGATAAGCATTAACGTTTCGTTCTCCATGTCCAAACCCTATCAGTCAGATTTAGTAGCTGTCAAGTACTTCTTTGTGGCGTGAGTCACATATGGGTCGGCAAAGCTGACAGTCTCAAGCTTAGTCAAGAAAGCTGACTTGTCAACCGCTTTCTCGTAAGCCTCAACTAGCTTACCCTGCAAGACTACTGTGTCAGTGCCAGTAGCGTACATGTCACGGATGGTGATCGTAAGCTCTATCATGGTCCGATCCTAACAGATCAGTGGGTGAGGGTCAAGTCCTATTTTTGAGGAGCTTTACCGCATGCCGGACAACGGCAATAGGGTCAAGTCTTTCTGTATCTCGCAACCGTGCTCCGTTAGCTACCTGAACGGCACGATCGTAATGCTCTTTATCTGTAACAGGTAGCTTACCCTGTAGGTGAGGAAAGCATATCTCACAACCTTCCCAATAGCAACCACCGTGAGGAGCAAGACCAATTCTCATGAGCTTTCCTTTCTGTCAGAATCAGCCTATCAGGTCTTCGAACACTTAGCAAGTTGTGTTAGCCCTGACTGTTCAGGTTACGTCTGTCGTTGTGTTCTGGCATCAGCCTACACGATGGTCAGTGATCTTGCAACCTGTTAAAGAGAATGCCCCTATCTTAATTGATAGGGGCATTCTCTTACTTGCTTGGGAGCATTAATGCAAATGCGAAATAAATAAGGATCATAGTAGCTGATCCAAGCATTGCATAAGTCAGAAGTGTAATAAACCACGGTACTTCTGTTTTTGTCGACTCCAATTCCTCAATGAGTTTGTTAAGGTCCTCATTCTCTGACATTTAGTTGATGTCTTCCCTGCCACCATTGTACGAACCACTGGCCTCTACCCAATACATGGCTTGGATTTGATGCGGGAAGAGGCTCATCTCAGCAGCAACAACGCGTACAGCCTCAGCAATCAGAATATATCCAGCGCCGACTCCCTTAAGAGCCTTCTCATTAGCTCGCACAAAGCTAATAGCGTCTGTCTTAGGCTTACCCGTTACACGGCAAAATGCTAATTGCATCCACGTATCAACGGTAACGCTATCTGTCTGCTTAGGGGCAACGATGTTGTTATAGAAACTCTTACGCTTAATACCGGTAAGAGCATCCTCTACAAAAGCACCGCGAGCAATCTTGACAGCCATAGCAATGTTAGCAGACATGCCGAGCTTCAATTCTTTTGCAGTCTCTACGGCAGAAAGATCAGCATATGCTCCTGATTGCATGAGAATCGACTGTGCCACCATCTTGTTACGAAGCCAGGGCATGCGAGGCGATACCGCAGAAATGATACCGGCTGCGATCTCTACACTAACCTCATACTCCTCAGCGAGGTAGGTAGCGAAGTTGTGAGCATCGAAGTACCAATTCGCTGCCTTAATAGCATCCGCAACATCCATGCCGTTGACCACGTGGGAGATCTGCTCAGCCAAATCAGAGACGGTAACACCGTACTCAGCGCTAGCCTTGTCAACAATCCCACGCTCACGAGCGGTAAGCTGGCTGATACGGCTGGTCTCTTCGATGATCATTGCGATGCCTTCCGTTGAAATATTCTGGCGTTAGCCTATCAAGCAAAGCTAGGGTTGTCAACTGCCAATCTCGTGATCACTCGTAGATCAGTCCTCAACTAGCAATATAACAACCCTAGCATAGGTCTTACAGGTCCGCAACCAACATGATCAGCTCATCAATATCTGATTCGATCAGCCATCCTCGCACGTCGTCAAACTCAAACCCTGGCAAATGCTCGGTACGGCCGATGAAATCCCAATCACGCCACTCATTGCTGTTGAACCGAATAGCTGCGGCTTCCCACTGCCCAGAAGCAGAGCCGTAACTGTACATGTGACGAACAATAGACAAGCCGTAACCATTCGGGAATCGAATGTAGACCTGCACACCATCGTGCAACGGCTTGACCAGGTAAGAAAAGTCTTCAGGCAACGTCAACGAACTGTCGAAAACTTCAAGATCAGACATTGTGTTTCCCTTTGTTTGTTTTATGGCTACTCTACGGTGACAGTCTGCATGGTAACTCGCAGAAGGTGATCGTAGTCACCTGACATAGCCTCATTCATGTACTCGTCCACCGCATCACCATGACCTGCACTACGCAGTGCTGCGGCAACCTTTCCCAGAATAGAGAAGGCATTACCATCCTGCCCAACAAGAGTAACAACAACATCAGGATACTTAATATCAGAAGTCATTGAGCTTTCCTTTTCTATCAGTATCGAGTGTAGGTAATACGGAACAGACTTCCAATAATCAAAAGCAGATATGCCCACCAAGGGAAGTCTACCGCATCGGAAACAAGATCCATAATCAATACAGTAGGGACAGCGAAAGTGTAAACACTAATCTTCAATTGAGAAACTTTCTTTAGAAATTAAGAAGGGTAGGTAAGAAACTCGTCAAGTGCCGTACTTGAGTCTTTATCTCTTACCTACCCTGAAGCTTACTACATCTCCCAACGGCCCGCAAGGGCTTCCCGGACGTTCTGGCGTTCACGTCGTCGTGACTGACGACGATCCTTAGTCCTGCCCTTACCGTTGTCAGCGTGCTCAAAGCAGCAACCACACGCGAATCGGTGCGCATTGAGGTCACGGGACAACATCTTTCCGTTGCGCATAGCATCCCCTATGGTGTTGTCAGGTCTTGCTTATTTCTGAGCGTAGCTTATCAAGCGAACTAGGCTCTGTCAACCCCACGATGTAAAGGTTCGCCTGATCGATGGCGCGGAAAATATCACTAGGCGTTAGCTTAACATATGTCAACGGTCCTAGCAAAATGAAATCATTATCTGTTTCTGCTACGATAGTCCATTCACCGCACGTGTAACGATTACCTGCGGGTATCCACTCCATTAGGATTCACCACATCCCAGATCAATGATGTAAACCGTACCGTTTGGAGAAATTAGAACATTCTCACTGTGCAAATCACCAATAGGAATATCTTTTACTGCTTCTGCCCAACAAACATCTTTGCCAGGGCAACTATCTACATGCTCCGTACGATAACATTCGTTGTCTGGGTGCTTACCCTTAACGTATTCAGCAGCAATAACATTACCTTCAAGCAAATACATTTCAGGAAACTTCACGTTTTCGGGCAACTCAATCTGAGAGTATCGCTTGTAAGTTTCCCACTCCCACAAATTAGTACCAACACTATTATGTGTGTGGGAATCTACCTTGTAGACCCACCGCCCACTACGCAGACGATATACGGTTCGGTATTCCCCTTCACCAATGATCTTGCCGTTAGCAAAAGCATACATAGCTTTGCGAAGTGTAGGGAAGCCCTCCATGCGAGCCATAAGGTTACTCCTTAGTTCTTGCTTGCTGTGTTGCCTAGAGCCTATCAGACTTCAACAAGGTTGTCAACGCTTACGACTAGCCTTAAGAGACTGCTCATACTCAGCAAGATCCTTAGGACGTTGAGACTTACTGGCGTAGCCTTGTTTCAAATACTTAGGGGTGCGCAGTCTAGAATCTTTCGAAGTTACCCCCGCAAGATCTGTGTCTCTACCTGTAGTTGCATGACGCTTTCCCATTTTCGATTAAACCTTTCTATTGTTGAATTACTGTTGACCGATAAGGCAGTCACACCATACTACATTCAGATCCATAAAAGCGAGGCAGCAGGATTCGAACCTACGATTTCCAAGGAGCTAGTGCCCTAGCTTATCCTTGACGCATTAAACCTATAATGCTATTGCCCCACGCACGGACTATTAGGTACCTAATAGTACTGGCGAGTCTCTAGAGTAGCTTTTTGGGAGGGACCGCTACTTTACCCCGCCGTCGGATTTGCCGTCTGCAACGATAGGCTCCCCGGACCGTTCCTGCCCCTTGCCTTATGTTTGCTAGCCTACGGCTAACCTATCAGCTTGTCAAGTACTAGGTTTAAGCAGCTTCGATTTCGTACTGAAACAGAGGAAAACCTCCAAGACGTGCATTTACCTTAGATACTACCTCGTTACTACCATCATCATCAAGTCTGACAAAATAGTCAAAAAAGGCATCATCGCCAGGCATGACCATGACTATAGTACCCTTAGTGCCAGCGGCAACAATACCAGGTTCATTGTCAAAGTCCTTCACCAGCTTAACTCGATCACCTTCTGTAAACATACTAGCTCCCTTATTGTCAATGACCTTGGGTGCACTTATTGTTGATTACAGCATTGCCACATACATAACAGTGACTTTCAGGAATGTTACTTTCCATATTCACTTATCCTCATGTTTCAGGATTGATTGATGATTTTGTCGAGACCTTTAGCGTAAATGAATCGTGGCCCAATTTCCGTAACCATACGATTTTCACGGTCTTCAAGAATTGATACCAGCTGCTCAAACTCATTCTCGCTGAGAAAGAAACTGATGTCCGCATCCTCAAGAATTTCGCGGATGGTAGGGATGTCTTCCGGCTTAGTCATTTTAGGTCTCTTTCTTTAAGTTGAGGCAAGCCTATCAGACCTGCCTCATGCTCGTCAAGACTTCTGCTTAGCCGCTTTGATCTGTGTGATGATCTCCGTCTGAATTTCCTTCGTGCGGTTTGAACCCTTTAGGCGACGCATAGCTGCGCGCTGCTCCCACTCAGACTCTAAAGTTTCTGCTCGCTCTGCCAATGTCCACTTAGCCATGATTACCTCCTAGGTTGTCTTGTTCCTTCCACCCTACAGAAAAGAGGCAGGAGTGTCAACCCCTGCCTCTTTCAAATATTTACTTGGTTAGCTCACGGTGAGCATGGACAGCCATAGCTACCAATTCCTCTAGGGTGAGGGTCTGCTCATAGGTGTAATTGGTACGTGCAAGCTTTACCGTAGCTCCGATGATGTCGGAGGTTGGCTTATCAGAAGCCATAGTTAGCTGCATAGAACGATAAATGTAATTGTAAGCTGAGTAATCAACATACCGAACATGCCCGTCTGTATCGATCTTACGAACACAACGACCATTACCAGCTGAGTCAATAAACTTACCAGCATAACTCTTATCAATTTCGTTATAATTGTTTTGGTAGCAATAGGTGCCTACATATTCAGTAGAGAAACCGACTCCGGCTAGCATATTTGCAACCTGACGCTTTGCCGTAAGAACAGTTTCGCCAGTACAGACAAAGTCATCAACCAAAATCCAGCGCTTACCGATAGTGCCTCTGCCGAACTGCCCACAACTGTAGGAATCATGACTGCGCACATCAGGCTTTCGCAGCGCAAGAAAAGGCACATCAAAATGACGGGCCAAAATTGGCAGGACCAATACACCAGACAGGCCAATTGCAACCATGCTGTCAAACTCAACACCAAGCCCCACCAGTTGAGTTTCCGCAGCAATACAAATCTTTTCCGCATCACCAAACGCTGCTTTGAAGTAGCCACCATCAACGGTGAAAAAATCTTTGGTCTTTGGGGAAGACGTAGTGGACATAGAGATTACCTTTCTGGGATCAACTTTGTTGTGGCTAGAGCCTATCAGACCTTCTCAACTACGTCAAGCTCGATTTAGTCCAGAGATTACCAAAACAAGAACTACGTATCCTACAGCAATAACTACCGCTCTGATAAATGCCCTCATTCCATGACCATACTTAAAGTAGTATACATTGATGAAATAGTTAAGGAAGATCGATATAGCCGAACCAACAATAAGTCCTGTCAACATGGCTCCTACCTTAACAAAGTCATTCAAGCATGTCAAGCTCGCTAGCGAAGAAACCTAGTTCATCTTTCTCTCCGTCTAGCACAACCACACAGAAACCGCCTCTACGGCTTTTTAAGCGTCCCTTACGGCCTCGCCACATGTCACCCCCACCATGGAAAGATCTTGGGTTAGAGATGACTACAGCAGCACCACGGACTAGCTTAGATCGATCGGTCATCCTGCTTTGCTCCCGATAACAGAGATCCACACTTTTACAATAGCAACAATAAGGCACAAAACAATAATGGGTATGAGATAGACAACCAACCTTAGCACACTAGGCACTAATGAAAGTATCCATCCCATACCCATTAAAGGTACCAGAAGGTACGGTTTCCGCATTAGAGACTGTCGATTACCTTGAGCGCGCTCTTAAGTTCAGCGAGTCGAGACTCAAGTCGAGCAATTTCATTGAGAATCTGCTCACGCGGGCCACCAGCGGCATTGCTAAAAAGCTTATCCATTTCAGTTTCGTCGAGATTAGACACTACTGAAAGCTCAGGCTTAACAACCTTCCAAGCCCAGCGGCTCGCCCAAACAAGTCCATCCTTGCCACGGTAAGGCTCACCAACACCTACAGGATAACGAACACCGACTGAGGCCGCGTCGGTAGCTGCCTCAACAACACCCACATAATCATAAAGATCTTCGCGAGTATTACCAACATAAAGAACTTTCGTGCCGAGAATGTCTTCGTTAGACATTTCCTAACCTCTCATTCGCTGAATAAGGCGATTGCTTTTGATTCCAGTACGTGGTCTGTTCAAATAGCTGTCGTTGAAGTCTGAAGGCTTAAGCTGTCTGCCGATCCTTGTCTCAACGTGTTGTACGCAGAGCATACCAACCTTGCCTAGCCCTGTCAAGCTCCATGTCGAGTCGATCAGCATGTAAAGCTCACCCTGTCTAGCAGTATCAACGCCACAGTCAAGGCAAAGAAATTTTTTACGACTCATTTCTTTACGATCTTACGAGCTATGTCGAATGCCTTGCCAAAAGCCTTACGCTCCTTATCAAGGCATTCAGCACATCTAATCTCGTGCCATCCATTAAGTTCCGTACCTGGCTTACAGCCGCAATCTGGCATTCTAGTTCACCTCAAATAGATAATTTCTTTTGCTTCGGCGAATTTCACCAGTAGTTATACCATAGTCAAGGCAGAGAAACTTTTTACGGCTTATTGATTCTCTCCCAAGCTGCCTGCACTTCGCGAGCAATTTTTATTCCTAGCTAGGAAGTGCTCCCTGCCGGAAAGCCTTACGATAGCGTTGCCTCTGACGTGCCGACATTTTACCACCATTTCGATCTGCTGCATAGATTTCAGCCTTACGTTCTAGAGTTTGCTTGAAAGGAACCTTAGAATTCTGGCTAGCGGCAACGCCTCGCATCCTACGAGCATCCTTAGCGTTGCGAATAGCTGCCTTAATGGCCTCTACGACAGATTCTACCTTAGCAGGCTTATCATCGGCGCTAAGAGCTTCGATAAGCTGAGCCTTATTCAAGGAGCTGTAGCCCTTGATCTTACGATCCTTAGCAACAGCCTTGAGTTCTGGGAGCTTCATTTCGTTGTAATTCATTTACTTACCCTTCTTAGGCTTTTTATCAGTCCCAGCGCTACCCTTATATGGGTTACCACCGCGATCAGAAGACTTATTGCGGTTTTCGGCTTGGTTAATCCTGCCTCCACCACCTTTTTCGCCTTCTTTGCGTTGCTTAGGAATCTTCTTATCTTCTGCCATAGGTTTATCCTCCCACCTGTCAGGAAATGTCTGTTGCCCTTATGTCAACTTTTGCCCTGAGCTACACTATCCCAGTAGTCGGTACATATTCAGGTGGTAGCTTGCTCCCAAAAGGCTACAAGTTTTCGGATTAAAATTTAGGGGTGCAGGCCACGGATCTAGACATCATCCTAAAAAGGAATCCGCTCCCCCGCCTGCTCTGCCAGAGCTTGCGGATGTCTCATGGACAACTCTCTCACTCAGCAGCTTGGATCAGTCTAGCATTAAACCTTCATCAGGTCCAGGGTATCCGCGAAGTCGATCTCCATTTCATCGAGCATATCCGAAAGGATCTTCTCGGTGATCAGGTCGCGCTCACGGTGAGCCTGGAAAAGTGCATTAAGGATGTCGATGTAAGAACGCATTGTAAATACCTCCTAGAATACAACCCTGATTGGATACTGACCAGTCGTGAGACTGTCATTGCAACCCTACTAGGTTTCGAACCTAGCCTATCGCTGGTCTCCGTCAGTCAACGGTGCGATGTTCCATCCAGGAATACTATAGGGTTGCCCCGAACTTTCTCGGGGATGTTGCTAGTCTAGTACATCATCTTGCGAGTGTCAATACTTGTCTGGACGCTTACGCTTAGCCTTCTCAGGTGCAGCATTGATAGCATGATTTTCCTTGCGCTTCAAATCTGCTTTTAGCTTTGCTGCCTTACGTTCCGCAATACGATTTTCTACTCGTTTAGCTTTATCGCTCATTACTTGCTAACTTCCTTAAGAAGGCTGGTAAGGAAAGACAAAGCAAACGTAATAACTAGTGGGAAGAAAACAATCTTAGCGGAAGCGGTAAAATCAATTAGGGGAACGAAGTCCCACCAATGCGTATGCGCCATATTGATGAAAGCCATAAGTGAAAGGGCGCTCCCGCCCCAAATAAGAGCAAAGACAAAAATGAAGCCAATTGCTAACATAAGGAATCAATTCTCAATTCTGTAGTAAATTATATAGGAGAGGTACCTGACTTAATAACCGGGTACCTCTCCTATAAGATATTACTCGCTGTCAGTCTTCTCGTCAACCTTGGACTTAAGCTCGTTCAGAGTAACCTCGCTACCCTCAGCCTCAATCTCGGCCATCAGCTCAAGAATGTCCTCATCAGAGAGGTTAGTCTCGTCGGTTACCTCTCGCATTGCAGCAGTGTTGCCCGTAACCTCATCAAGCAGCTCATCAACCTGAGCCTGCTCAGCGGTAATCTGCTGCGTTACAAGTTCATCGCCAGCAGCCTGAGCATCCGTGTCAGGGTTGGCAATGGCCTTCTGCGCACTATGGTAAGCCTCAACAATATCGGCCTTGATTCGGCCACGGTCACCAACATCATAACCATTAGCCTTAGCCCACTCACGAACCTTAGCAAGCTCACCAGAAGCCTTGGGAGCGCTCTTTGCAGGGTTAACAACCTCAACGGTGCGGGAAGCGGCAACATACTTAGCCAGCTTCTCAAGGTGGTTAGCGAAGTGCTTACGGTTCGCCTCACCAAGCTCAATCTCTCGCTTCTGACCGTTCGTAGGATCGAAGAAGACAACAGTCTCAACGCCATTCTGAATCCGCTCATCCAGCGAATCGGTCAGGATGGTGGTAGTAACAGTAGCCATAGTGTGATCTTACCTTTCAGGTTGTGGAGCATTGTTGCTCCGTTGATGGGTAGAACATTACTCGAAAATTTCTTGGCTGTCAAGTTGCCCGGTCTGACTAGTTTACCAGACTGTAATCAGCGCAGCACGGTCTCGGCTACCCACACGATAAGGCTTTCGCCCAGGTGGACCCCACGGTTTAGCTGACTAGCGGGCAACTTGAAACTTACTAGGTCTTACTCAGTTTGTCAAGCTCGCTTCGCATTGACAGATTCAATATAGAGCTGCACTCTGGACTTGAATGGTTGACTGAGATACTCATCTCGCCGCTCAAGATGGGTGCTTGTCGGCTTTCCATAGTTATGCACAGTAATACTGAAACACCTTTGCCCCGGCTGTGCACCACACTTAGGACAAACTCTCATGCTTTTACCAGGAGTGGCAAGTGCCTTTACAGCCTTAGCTCTTGACTTAGCTTGCACGAAGATCTATCCCTTCAAATAAAACGGGCAGGTATGGTGATCATCTGCTTCTCTGTCTTTCGACTCCACATACTACCATACCTGCCCGGGGCACTACAATATGTCAAGACATTCTGTAGTGCCCAACCCTATCAGAATACCTGGTCTTACATCTCAGATGCGAGCTTACAACCATTGCTCCAAGTATACACAAGGTTAATACCAACCTTCTGCTCAAGCTCTAGGCAACTGCGCCGCTCATAATTAGCATCGATACAGCCAATTATTAAACCACCAACAATTACACCAAGAATCCATCCTACGACTGCTGCAAAAAACCTATCCGGCATAAAGACCCTTTCATAGGAGTTTGGTCTCAGCAAGTCAAGTTGTGTTAGCCCTGACTGTTCAGGTTACGTCTGCCTGCTGATGAAAACTACCTTACTAGGTCGTTGCCCGGCTGTCAAGACTGAATCTCGTCAAAATCTAGCAGGATGACAGTATGGCAACGCCAATACCTAGGATTCATAGCTGCCATGAAGGCAGACAGCTTGGTCGGATAGTAGTCATAAAAACTGACATCGTTCGAGCTGTGATAGACCACATAGCGAAAACGAGTCGGCTTTTTCTGATTCCTACGCATCGCACTGATCTGCTGGGAAACAAGATCCTTCGTCATAATTATCCTCTCAAAGGAAAAGTCCCTGCCAACATCTGCTGACAGGGACTAACTTACCAGGAACAGCTCAGGCTGTCAACCGTGACGAGCTTTGCGGAACAGCCACATAATGCCAACAATAATCAGAGCAATTCCGAGGATGTTTGGCGGTATAAGCTCAAAAGCAGCCTGGATAGCATTGAACAATGTAGCAACTAAGTCAGAAATGCCGTTGAATGCACTCTCGACATCCTTGTTTTCCATTGTGATCCTTTCAGTATTAGGTAGAATTACATCGGGCGAGCGGCGCATAAACACTCTTTCGCTTAAACCTGCACTCTTACCTAGTGTTAGGCCCGAATTGCAATGGGGGTGAGTTACTCCCAATCAACAATAAGATTCATAACTCACCCCCATTCTTTATTTAGCTTTAGGTCCACTACATGCGTGGCCGAATGGACCTATTTCTTTGCCGCATACACTACAGTGTCGTGGGCTATGAGCAATTAGCTCCACATGCTCCTACCCTTACGGGGTTCAGGAGCCTTACCTACACCCTGAGCACCCTTGCGACCGTTCTTAAGGTCAGAAAGTCCAGCGCGGATATCGCCACCACGCTTTACCTCTCCTCGTGCACGACGCTTCAGGTCTTCGATTTCCTTCTTAGACTTACCCTTTAGGGCACGAGGATTACCTAGAAGCTCCTCAGCCTCAGATAGACTGAGAGAATCCTTCTTGCCACCAAAAAGACCCATTACTTAGCTACTCCTTAGTTTTTCTCTGCATTTGCCCGACGGGCACGATTGATTGCTACATTCTCTCGTGCTGCGAGAATTCGCTTCAGTTTAGCACGATCAGCCGCAATAGCCTCAGGTTGAGACTGGCCGTAGGTCTTGCCACCACACATAGAGCACATGAGATTGTTCTCCTCGGGTTGATTATGTCTTGGTTAGTCTAGCAGAGCTACAACCAAGATCACAACACTACCGACAAGTAGATAGTACCAAAGATCAAGGTGACACTAAAACAGAAACTTACCAAAGTGCTGATGGACATGAACTTATATGCATTGGTGTAATAGTCAATAATAGGAATTATTGTCGTTACTAGCCAGCCACAAAGAATAATAAGGAGCACAGGAAGGTTAGACATAGCGTTACCCTTTCTTTTTCTTAGCTTCAGTAAAGATTCGGACGCTGCCGATTTGCTCAACAAATTCGTCAATCTCATCAACAGAAACTTCAGAATCGAGAATAAGAGGGTCACCTACACGCATAACCTTAATTACAGACCCAGCTAGATACGGCTTACCGACTTCATAAGTACGGCCATCCATTCCAACTACTGTATAAATACGCATCAGATCCCCTCCTTCGTTGTTAACGTGAAGTAACTCTAGCATTACTCGAAGGGGCTGTCAAGTAGGTCTGTCAACCTAACAGGATCAGGCTCAGGAGCTAACCCATAGCGTACACGCTTAGCATCTCGCTCGCAAGCCCTACACCTACGATGCAGATACCCGTCCTGTTCTTCCAGGCGAACATTATCCCCTGAATACGGGTGATTCCTAGGGCAGACAGGCTTTAGGTTGTTGCTGCTACGTAATAATTGCTCTAATGATTTAACAGGAGGCTTTTTATGTTCATAAGAAACTCCCATTCTTTTATTCTGCGTATACCTTTTTTGAGCTTCGGCATGGCAAGGGCGACAATATGAGAATTTGCCTTTAACATATCTATCAAAGGCACCACACTGCTTGCAAGGTTCATCTCTCATATTGCCGCCCTTCGACTAATCAGTATTAGTAATTAATCGACTAACTCAATAATAGTAATAACAAAAAATCCTCCTGCGACCCCAAATAGCAAATATTGAAGTAGCCCTGTTGTTGTATTTGCTGCAATTATGGCTAGCAAGGTTACTATAATAGCCCACTGGAAATTTTGCATTTAACTAATACCTGCCGCACTCATAGGGTAGACGATCCAAATTCCCCAACCCAGGATAGCTGTCAGAAAGATCAGGAACACACCTACCACCAACGCTTTAACGCTGCCTGCCTCAAAGCCGTAACCGACACTGCCAATTGCAGAGCATGCTGAAATTATAGTTGCAATAATTAGCAATACCCATACTAGGGTAGCCACTTGATAAGACATAGTGCTCTATTCCTTATATTCATCTTGACTGGTAATGTGGAAGAATCCACAGCCGCCTTCGTCAATTTCACATTCATATACCCTGACAGGCACCTTATTCCTATCAGAACTAGATCGTATTTCATCTACAGCAATTTGGGCTCGGTATCCTGTAGTAAATACAGTCTTATCCGGGAACCTCCAACACTTCGGAACTGAACGACGTTCCTCCTTAATTGGAGGAAGATAGGTGTCTAGTTCAATTCGCTTATTCTTGCGTCCCATTAGTTTCCTTTTACCATGATCATAATTTTATCAAAAAGATAGGTGACCCTTTCGAGTCACCTACCAAAGATTTATTACACCTTCACAAGGCTCTTACGTCGCTTCTCGTCTCGATCGATAAGAGGCTTCATCAATGCCACCAGTGCCGCAGCGCGATCACGACCTGCCTGCTCGCGAAGTTCACGTTGCTCCTCAGAAAGAGTCTCCGCACGGATAGCCTCAATCACACCATCGTCGTTAGCACGGTAAACAGTACCCGCATCGCGACATGCCTCACACTTGCTAGGACGTCGGCCACGACCAATAGTGGTTACCATGAACTTCTTACCACAAGGACAGTCACGCTCAACCTGCTCAGGCTTGCCCTCAATATTCTGCTTACCACGAGGAGCAACAGGAACCTTGTATGCCTTACAAGCATTGCAGTTGACCTGAGGCCTGCCTCGCTTGATCTCTCGGTTGAAAGTCTTGGTGCACTCAGGGCTGAGCTGGTCACGGCAAGTCTCAATCGTGTACGAGATCTTCATGGTGATTGCCTTTCGTTGAAGTTGTCTACAGCTTAGCAACTAACCGCAGCGGTGTCAACTGCCTTCAGAAAACTACTATGTGTAAGTCTCTGCCTTGATTATTGCGAGTCTCTATCAAATCGTGTAGAAAGGAAATCATATTATGTGATAAGTTGTTAATTCGAATTTCATGTGTCTTTTTTAGCTGCCACCACCTCTTACTTATTTTGTAGCTAGAGGCTGGAAACATAATTTTTATGCCACTTATTACTAAACCATTCTTTTTTCCTTTACCAGAAATAAAGACAGTATTCATTATTCCTCTACTTTAACTTTGACCGCATGCCCTGCTGGCATTTCAAAGTCTCCTTGAGACGTATACAACGTCACCCAAGGTTCGCCGGTGTTGGCATCATACCACTCTGTACGCCGAAGCACAACGGCGTAGCCGAAGATAGCAAACTCGTTATCCCCGTATTCATCACCATCAAGATCCAGTTCAAAGTCTGGTTCGATATCTTCAGCAAGAACATCTTTACAAATATTTATACTCATTATGTGTTTCCTTACTAACTTACGATAAAAGCCAGCCCATAAAAGAGCTGGCTAACTAGCCTATACTCTGCCAGCACCTCGGCAAACAGAGCAAGAGAACTTACCTTTAATACCTGTCCCCTTGCAGGCTGCGCAGGTAGAGTATTTAGAATTCAATTTTTTGATAGCTGCGCTCACAGACTTCTGATCAACTTTCTTACCCAAAATACTAAGCTCCTAAAATATCTGATTCAGCACGAATAAAGCTGGATAAATTAAAGTAAAATAAGTGCCAATAGCATAAATATGGTACTTCAAAGGAATGTCTTCCTCTGCGTATCCTTTATGCCTGGAAAATATTACTAAGCCTTTTCTGATGGGATAAATTATTGCAAAGCAAAATGTTAGCCAAATTACTATTACTAGTAATACGTCCATATCAGTGACTTTCGATAGATGTCCTATTTATATGATTAGGATACCATCTATCGAAAGTCACGTCAACGTCACCAATAAACAGTCATCAGATACTTTCCTGAGGGAATGATGTCATCCTTGTATAGACGATGTAGCACATGCCTCACTTCAACGCGCTGACTATACGAATAAGGGCGATCTGAAAAACTATCGTATTCTGACATATCAAGGCCTAGTGTTTGACCTGTCCTGATCCATTCGGCAACAATATCATCGTCACCAATAAAATCAAGCTCAGACTCACCATCTACGGTGAACTGATGATAAGTATTCTGGTGAATCAATTCATCAGGAACCATGAAACCAAGAATACTGATATCTAGATCGTAGACTTCCTTGACGAGATCTTCAAGATCTTTGTACCAGAAAACCCTGACGTTGTTTTCCATCTTAAGTGTTTGCATAACGGGGAACCCTTCCAGAGCCTAGGTAATAAAAACGACGCATAAAGAAAATCTTGTTGTGTCCACTACATCCGTGGAAATTGCGAGGGATAGGGCCAAGAACAATATTACCAGGAACAATAAGACTAATAGCTGCTGAACCGTAAAGTTCGGGCAACAAAACAGAGGGGTTTTCCTCCAGCACAAAGAATTTCGTCTCAGAAAGATCATAGTCGTGGGTCCTTCTTAGACGGCCAGTCCTGTTCTCATAACCTCGCAACCAAACCCTGTAATCGTTTGCTGTAGCTGGGCGGCAGAATTGCAAGAATTCCTCCCTGCGCTCCCAAACCAGATCTTCTGGGCTTCGTTGTTTAGGCTCTTCTGAGTTTACTTCAATTTTACTTAGAAGTATAGCTGAGAATTTGATAATGTCCTCAGCAGCGGAACGTGCAAGCTTGAGATGATGTGCAATCCAAGCCTTATCGTCAGCAGTGAGATAACTATTCATAGCGATTCCTCTACAGTAATAATCTCTGGGTTGCAATTACAACCTCGGCATGGCTAAGACACTACCAGGTGGTCAACGAGATGTCAACCACCTGGCAAAATTACTTAGTTTGCCTGCTCAGCATACATAACTAGTTCCCCAGCTTCCTCACGCATAACAAGCCGGGTATTGTCAGGGAAATTACTATCCCAAAAATCTTTATCCCGAGAAATAACTACCCTACCACCTAATAGGTGAGTCAGCCACCATACTACCGCGACCACCTGATCCATATGTTCAGGATCGAATAGCTCTTCATCAACTAATTCATCCATCATACAGACACAGATCCTGTTAGTTTTGGGTGATGAAAATAGCCATGAAGACTGAAATCATCCAGCTCATAATCAAAAATGCCCTGGCCTCGCTCGCGCTTAATAAGGACAGGAAGATTATTGTAGGCAATTCTGGTTAGTTGCTGCTTGATCTGATCAACATGGTTAGTATAGATGTGTACATTAGTTAGATCGTGAATAAGTACTCCAGGCATATATCCAGACTGATCTGCGAATATATGTAGCAGCAATGCATACTCGGCAATATTATATGGCACGCCAAGGAATACGTCACATGAACGCTGATGCATTTTCATGTTCAGAGTGTTCCTGGAGAAATCAACATAAAGCTCAAAAGCCCAATGGCAAGGAGGCAAAGCCATTTCGTTTAGTTGATTGGGATTCCAAGCACTGACTACCATTCTACGAGAATATGGATTAGTCTTCAGTTCGTTAAGAACCCATTCAATTTGATCAACACCCTTATAATTTAGATCTAGGCCGTTAAACCCAATATTGAAAGGATTATAAGGGTACTGCCCATTGAAATTACGCCATTGAAAACCATATACAGGTCCAAGATCTCCAGATTCATTTTTAGCCCACTTACGCCAAATACCAAAGCCCATATCAGCTAATTCATTAGCATCAGTAGAACCTTTGAGCATCCAAAGAATTTCTGCTTTAATATGCTCAAACCCGGCAGTCATGTCTTTAGTTGTCAACAAAGGAAAACCCTCACTCAGATCAAACTTCATCTGATGCGAAAAAATAGATAATGTTCCTGTACCTGTCCTATCTTCTCTCAATTCCCCCTCTGTCAAAATCTTTTTACAAAGATTCAAATATTGGTTGTCAGCGTTATTCATTTATCTCCTTTACTCGAATACCTAGACCGTTGCCATACACCTTTGGCTCCTTCAGGAAGGCATCTCTAGCTGCCCTGAGTTTATCGTACAATCCCGACGGGCGAGGTACGGTGCCTGAGTCTAGAAGAGTACATAATTCCACATAATTTAAATCAACACTTACTATTTCTTCCATGCCTTACAATCCTCGCTCCAATACTCCATTAGTAACAGGACTCAGCTCAAGAATAGGATCAAAGCTTTCACGCTCAATATACTTTTCACGAAGTTTCTTATATATATAGTAAGGGACTCTCACTTCAAAGTACAAGACCTCCTGAGGATTATCCCAGTATTGCATAGCCATGACAGCCGTAACTTCATATCGTTGATAATTGAGTCCAGCTAATCCAGAAAAACTTCTCATCCAAGCTAGCAGTTTTCCTAGTTCTTCTGGAGTATAACACTTAACTATCTTGGCTTTCTTAAACAAGCCCATATCGTTTCCTTAACCTATCAGCAATCTGATCCTTGGTTGGCTCTTGCCACTTATGCCAGCCTGTTTCCTTAGTCCAGATCTGACCGTAGTTCTTTACGTGCCAATCAAGATTGCATGCTCCACATACTGTGCTATGACTCATGTCTTGTCCAATCCAAGTGTAGGTAAGTATATATTCCTAAGGGATAGGGTCTATGCTAGGTCTTACACCAGTACAAAAATTGATGTGATCCTCAGATCCCCAAAAGTAACATTCAGCTAACCACTCTGCTACAGCAGCAACATCATTGAGCCCAAGCCTATCTTTAATTTTCTCAAATTCGTCTTCTGTCAAAGAAACTTCAAACTGTATCCTCATTCTACTCCAATCCAAGTGTAGGTAAGTATATATTCCTAGCGTAGGGCTACCATGGTGATTTACGTCTAGATCTTTTCTGGCTTTTGCGTTGCTCAACTAAACGCTCTGATGGTTTTTTCCAGTCATGCCAAGCACCGTTAAAGAATATTTTCTCTGTGTGGTAGCAATTGCAGATAGCACAATCCAGCTCATATACATGACCTCTTGGCATGGTGATCCTTTCTTGTTTGAAGTGTAGGTAAGTATATATTCCTAGGTAGAGCCAGCCTTACTGAATACTCTACCTAGATCAAAATCAGATGTCGAATTCCCCATCCTTGGCACCATCGATAAATGCAATCCATTCATCGCGAGTGAAGGTCAAGATTGGACCACTACCATTATCCTTGGTGTCTCGCACTAGAACCTGATCAGGATTCTTCATGACTTCAACACAGTTACCTGATGGATTGCTCCTGGTGCTCTTAGCCCAGACTGCATTAACCTCAACGCAGTTGTTTCCACCATTACCATTACTGCGACTTGACTTCTTCCAACTCATTTTCTATCTCTCTTTCTCTAGTCTGGAATCCTTGTGATTCCAAGTGTAGGTAAGTATATATTCCTAGCTAGGGTAGGTACCTGATATAGCTTACAACCTTCACAGGTTTCGTTACCTCAGCCAAGGCTTCATCGAAACTGTCCTTGACGAACATCAGATCATATCTTCTGGTAAAGCCATTCCAGAAATATACCAGCCATTTATCCGGCTTACCTTTTCTAATTTTGTAGCGAGGTCTGTGCCGTTTCATTAGAATTTCCATCTTGTATTTTCGTCGATGACAGCTTGAACACGCCTGAAAGTTACATATCCTTGTTCGTCTACTTGCAGTTTTCCGTCAATCAGTTTAGTACCTAAGTAACTTACAGATTGATAGCTTTCTAGATCCTCAATTACTAAAAAATTATCGTGACAGGAAAGTGTACTCCAATGCCCAGCATAGCCCTTTCCATTTAGAAATCCTTGAGCATAATCTGCTTGCATTCTCATTAGAATTCCTCTACCTTAGTTATTCCGTTAACCAGCTTGAAGCGATACCTACGATCTGCGAATTCACTGAAAGCATCAGAATGGGTTACTTCTCTAATCTCTTATGAAACTTCTCATGTAAGGCTACATCAATCACATAAGTTCCGCAGTCCAAGCAGGCTTGTGCGTTGGGATGTGATATATCTCCATAGCTAAGCTTTCTATATCTGTATTCAGTAATTTTAGTTTCTTTATCTGTCATTTAGAGATCATCCTTTTATACACTTTAAGCATTTCCCAGACTGTAGGAATACTATCTTTTTTTGAACAATTACAACTAGGACATAGCACTTGAGCATTAGCATACATATGCAGTCCATTACGGGCAAGAGGCCAAATATGATCTAGATGCCATTGATCTAAATAATTTAGGGCTATCCTGCATCTTTGGCAAACTCCAGCATCTCTCTCCCATAATACGTCCTTCTTGATAGTTTCAACGAACAACCCTTTTTTCTTTAGTTTTCTTGCTGTATTGGACGCTCGTCTCCATGCTTTACCGGCGTCAGATTTCTCCCATGCCTGGTATCTCATCTTAGCCAGTTCTGGATTTTCCAGTCTATACTTGCGTTGTCGTAGAGCTGCTGATTTTCTATATTCCGGCGTTTTGTGCTTAGCTAAAATAATTTCTTTGTTTGTGTTGTAGTATTCTTTAGAATACTTTTTGATGGTGTCTGGGTGTCTTTCTCTATATCTCTGAGATTTTGCCGTACTAACATCTTTGTTAGATTTAGCATATTTAGTAGTAGCTAATCTTGTAGCTTCTTTACCTTTCGGAGTTGCTCGATATTCTCTAAATCTCCGAGCAACACAAGCTTTGCATGTAGTATTGTATCCTGTCTTATGTCTTTTAGATTTTCCAAAGTTAGATAATGGCTGAGGCATTGCCTCAGCACACTCAGGATTCTTACATTTTTGTGTTTCCATGAATCTCTTCCACCTTCGTTACACCATTTACGAGTTTAAACCTATATGCTCGATCGGCGAATTCGGTGTAAGCATCACTATGTGTGACTAATATTACGGAAACTCGTGTCTTGTCTACTAGCTCTTTGATGAATTCAGCCAGAGGTCTTTCGTATTCTGCTGAGACATGAGAGAATGATTCGTCTAGCACTAGAAGAGGTTCCTTGGAATCCTTACTTAGGAGCAGGACAACCAATCTCAGCAGGAAGCCTACCACGGCTGCCAATCCTCCGCCACGAGAGTCCATAACGGAGGTCTCTACAAGAGTGCCGTTAAGGCCCCTAGATTGAATTGTGAATTTAACTTCTGGCGTCTTGCCCCTCTGGGTCTGGGTAAGGTGAAAAGAGATGTCCTCGCCGAAAATAGTAGTCAATCCTCTGGTTACTAATTCTTCAATCTGCTGTTGTGCGTCTGCTTGTCGTTGCTCACCAATAGAAGCCAGGGTGATTGCTACTTTGTTGTACAGATCTACATCTTGAGAGGCTAATTCAATTTCCTCAGTAAGTTGTTTTCCTGTAGTAGCAATCACCCTGGCTTCTGCGATTCGGCGATCAATGATTTTTCGAGCAGATTGAACTCTCTTACTTAATTCTGTTAGATTGTCCAATCGTAATATCCTCTTCCTTCATACCTACTGCTTTTAGCAATTTTATTGCTTCCTTCAGTTCCTTTTCGTGTACTTTCTTTTCAGCTTCAAGAGCTTTGTTACGCTCAATGGTGACAAGCATTTTTTCAGGGTCAGTCTTTGGCAGAAACTTCTCAATAAAAAGAAGTTTTAGGTAGATAAAGTGGAGACTAAATCCAATCAGAAAGAAAGGCCAGAAAAATCCACCAAGTACGGCAGCGGCATTATAATCCATACTGTCATATCTCTTAGTATCTTTGATGGCTTCACGAATCTTTCCTTCTTCAGTGGAGGAGTACGTTCTGCCGTACCACCTTTTAAAGGACTTATTAAAAGACCTGTTACGAGAATAGACTGAGACGGGCAGACCAATGCCCGTATAAGCCAGAATGCTGAGAATAACAATTAATGCAGTCATAGTGATTTTACTTTCTTGTTGATGAAATAGTTGGCGATACAAGTAAGTACGAAAAGGCTAGTAGGAATAGCTACGATTTTACTAGCAGTAATGAGCGCAGCCTTATTCTCTTTTAGAAGATCTGCCCAGGACATTTCAATCCCAGGCAGATCTTCATCATACATCAATTCCAAACCATCCATACCTTCACCATATCACAGGTGGTTGCGTTGGTCAAGTAGGGTTTGACCTGGAAGAACAGTAATTTTGCTCGGCATCCTGAGCGAATTCTACAGCATCGTTCTCAGCCATACCGGCCGCAGAGACAACACCTTCGATCAGACTCTTTCGTGGCTCATCTTGCCAGTTTCCTGAGGAAATCAAGTCACAAGTGCTGTTAGCAGTCTTAAGAATGACAAACTCAGGAATTGCAGGATACTTCTTCCCCCAACGCTCAGCAAATTGAGTAGCAGGAGTACCTGCTTCTGAAGTAGTAGCGGTTGGCTCAGCATCGCGAGTAGGCACCGTAGAAGGCTCTGTAGTGGCCGTAGACGGTTTAACAGAAGTAGTTGGTACGGAAGGGGTGGTTCCGGTAATAGAGCTGCTGTCACAGGCATTTAATCCCAATGCTGCGAAGACCATAACAGCAATAACAGTAGTGCGTTTCATCTAATTCTCCTTAAATACAGCAAGAGGTAGACCCTTATGAGCCTACCTCCTACAGAATAGTATCAGTTATAGTAAATCTTTACAGCTCGACGAATCGCATCAAGGTATGGACGATCCCATTCTTGAACTTCTTGACTAAGCTCCTCGAAAGGAATCAAATCCTTGTGATTTGGCTTTGTACGATTACGCCAGATTGCCCAAGCTTCATGGACATCCTTTAGTGTAACATCTAACTTCTTAGTCATGCCAAGAAGTTCATACATTTCAACAAGATCGTCGCAATTATTCATGTAACTATCAATTGCGACTAGTTCAGCCTTCAGAATATCGAAAAAGGTCTGTACATAATTCATAGGGATTTAGCTTCTCCTAAATTAACACGTCTCTTCGCGTGTATCTACAATATCACCAGCATCAAGCATCTCTTGAAAAGTTGCAATCATAGATTCTTGGTTTTTTGATGTAAGATTATCAAAATTAAGTTCAGGGATGGTTACCAAATTCTGTTTTTCTCGGTAGATTTCCCAATGTCGCCGAGCCAGACCTTCAGCACTATCTTCGATCATCATATTCCTCACCCTAACAGAAAAAGGCAGGCCCGTCAAGACCTGCCTTTTGTGGATCATATCAGTAGGCTAACCCCACCAGGACCTACCAGCAATCCAATAATGATCAACGCAACTCCCCATACAATATCACGTTGAACAATTTTGACGATTCCGAATACTACTAGAATTACCGCTATCAGCCACAATAGAAATTCCATAATTAGCTCCCAATGTCTGTTTTGAACTAATTACTATTATCGGCCTCAGAGATAAACTTAATATACTCGACTTGAGCCCAGGTAAGCAATAGGGCTAGCAAAATACTAGGAATAAGAAATACTAGATTACCATCTACAGCTATCACAATAGCTATGAACCAACTAAAGCCCATAGATGCCATTAGCAATTTTTCGAACCTATTAACCGTCGTTCTCTCCATGAGGAAGATAAAGGAATCGAACCCTCACCCTTGCGGACGGCACTCCTTAGCAAGGAGTTTCACTGACCTCAGCGCTATCTTCCAGGTGCCCGTCTTTCCGAGCTGTCAACAGTATACAGCATCTCTCAGCGTACTGCAACACCTACTCACGAGGCATAGAGCATTTCACACACTTCTTAGCTTCATAAGTATTAGACTTACTACAGAAATAGCAAATCCATCCAAAAATACTTAGCGACATAGTCAATTCCTTATCATATAACGACGACCCCATATGGTTATATCACCTTTTAGCGTTGCCTTGATTACACGATGATGGCCGTTATAAAGGAATAATTTATATGTCCACATAACTACATGGACATAATCATCATCTGTAGGATTACGTTTACTCGTCTGGAATAGTTGAGCAATAACTAAACAGTCCTGAGTCAAATAAAGCTCATTGAATCTTATTAATTCAATAGAGCAATTCATCCAAGACTCAGGACCATCAGGCAGTTCTTTACGATCTACTATTCCCGCAAAGGGGAAATTACTCATTCGTAGAAAGTAACCAAACGTTCTTGAGGTTTTACTTCAGTAGTGTCGCCATCAAGATAACCACCATCGTAAGAAGCGTACCAGCCATCCTTACGGAAATAGCGAGTAGTTAGTCCATCAGAAATAGAAACAACCACCCAATACTGATCTCCTTCACCTTCACCACCATGCTCGGCTACTCGCTCAGCAGTCCAGTCGTCAACGGTGTACTTACCACCTTCATACTTAACCTGCTTCCAAGCTGATTCGTTCTCTTCCAGATTAGAGAAATCGTCATCCTCATCTAAGTCGTATTCAGCCCTTAGACTATCTTGCCAGGTCTGCCCATCACGATAGCTATACTTAGACTGATACTCAGCATGAGCGCCAGCCAGGATAACCTCTAGTGCCTTTGAAGCAGCTTCACTTACTGACATATCGTTTAGTGACTTTTGCATTTATTTTCTTCTTCCCTTTGTTGGTCCAGGACACCTTGATTTATCTTGAGGATTGTTTGTTTCTGTGCCGCAATCTCGACATATCCAATGCTTATGCCCTTTATATTCCCACCAGTGCATTATAGCTCCTTACATAAGGGCAAGGGGACTTATCCTGTGAGGTTGAACTTTGTGTTTTGTATGCCTTACACACCCACAACTTACCTTTACGTTCCCACTGATGTGTCATTGAACTTCCTCATATACAATAATAGTTTTTTCTTGAGGCACAACGATTTTTAATCCGTCGTCCCATTCAGAGCCAATGTAAGATGTATATTTGCCTGTAGCCTTGTACAGAAGTCCACCAATAAGGAATACAATCCACAGATCTTCGGACCAGCCATCGTAGTTCTTATCCTGATCATAGGTATGTCCATCAACAACTCTAACTAAGCCTAGGCCAGGAATGTTATATTCCTTACCGATGAAGCTATAGTAATTTTGATAGAAACCAAAGCTGCCCCATCCATCAACTTCTTCAGCATATTGAAGTAGGGCAGCTTTAATCAGTGCTGGATCAAACATCAGTCCACTCCCAAGTGGTAACTACTTTCTCACGCTTTTCTACTTGTGAGATCTTGCTAATATCCCAAGACCATCCTTCATAAGAGGCATAGTAATAAGGAATCTTGAAGTTAGCTGAACTGCCATCAATACCTGTTACAGAAAAAACAATATAGCCATCATCAAGTGAGCGATACCCGTAAGAGTCATACTCCCTATTGATGTTAGTATGCTCAATTTGTAGTTGGAAGTCAGTTACACCAGGTAGTTCAAACACATGACCAGCATCATACATAGGTAGATCTATGAGAGTGTTTTCCAGCTCGTAATAATCTTCTGAATCATCTTCAGGGGAAAACCAGCTTTTTATTTCTTCAATATTAGGAATCATTCGAAAACGTCAATAACCTTCTGCTTAGGAGTTACTGGAAGCAGATCCCCGTCCCAGGAGATTTCACCATAAGAATCACCGGTACCAGTCTTCTTAAAGAAGGAGTCGCCCACCTTGATAACTACGTAAACAGAAAATGTAGTACCCTGAGGAAGCTCTCCGTCATAGAATCCAGCAGCATCGATGTCACCAGAATCGTAAGAAGTCTTACGAGCAACTACAGTAGCCTTTCGACCACCCATATCGAATGCTCGGCCAACAGGATAACCGTATCGAGTATTATCAGACTCGAAAATGCTCCAGCCACCTTGCTTAGTAACCCAAGCAGATAGCTCAGTAAGTAGGAAAGCTGGGTGGTCACTAGGAATTTCTGAATTACATAGCGGACAGTTAGCAGTAGTCAATTTAATATCTCCAATTTAATTCGCGAAAGAATTCAAGCAACGCTGACAAGTAACCTTAGCCCAAACCTTAGTTACCTGGACTTGATCTGCCGGGCGATTACAGGCAGTCATTTGCTTGCTGAACATGTAGTGTATCACATCATGCCCTTCTTAGCCTTATCTAGAGGCTTCAGCTTATCTTTCTTAGCATAATGGATGTACATGTATGGGTGCGGAGTCTTAAAGTGCTCAAAGTTGGTAACGATAAACCTGGCTGACTTGCCTTTTGTGAGAGACGTAATAGTCTTCTTCAGTGCAAGCTTATATGCTAATCCAGGACTGAACTTGTAATTTGTAGGAATCATCCAACGCTCAAGAGCAGTCGCAGCAATCTCCTCACGGAATAGAAGAACCTGATCCTCAAAGGTCATGCCATTCCAGAGCTTATCAGGATCGATATCTACAGTTTCTCCATTCTTCAAGATCCGCTCGTAAAGAGGACGATCATTGAAGGCTACAGAATCGTGAATACTGTCATGATCGTAAATTCGCACAACAGCATCATCAAAAAAGTCTCCAGCAGCTTGAGCTAGGTTCATCTTCTTCTTACCGTGAGTTTTTTCCCAAACCCTATACAGCAGCTTGTGCAATTCCATATCCAGAACAGCACCATGATTCTTAAGGAACATCAAATCTACCATATGCTTATCCCAAGAACCGTTCTTCAGTTCCCAGTATGCATGAGAAACCTTAATAGTGTAAAGCTCATCAATGTTAGCAACATCATTGCGATCAAGCTGAGTACCTTCAAACAAAGGATGCCAGAATGGCTCAACCTTATCGTAGCCACTCACAAGAAAAGCCGGGGACTTGGTACCAAAAAAGTCTAGATCCTTGGGCTCACGGTAGCCGGGAAACCAGTAGTTCATTGCGACTGATCCAATAATCAGCGCCATAAGTGTTCTCCTTAAAACATAGTCTTATGCTTGCCGCAAATACAGAATACAAAACATTGTGGTTTAGAAGGCCGCTTAAGCCACGTGATAAATCTAGTGATTAGGGAATTCCCCGAATGCGTCTTCATCAACACCAACACCTTCATGTAAGCTTATTTTAAGAGCATTGAAATGCAGGCTACATAGAAAAAAAGGGACGACCATATCCTCGGCTGGCTTAAATGCTACAGAATAAACCGGGACTTGCGGGCATCCTTCAAATGTTGATAGACCTCGAATTTCAGCGGACTGAATAGCTCCGTGATCTACCATGTCGCAAACAACTTCATGCTCTAATGCTTCTATTTCTGTAATTGGTACAGCAGTAATTAACATCATATATTGCCTCTTTCTCTTAGAAGCGGAAACTAAGAGAATCGAACTCTCACCTCATTACAAGATGGCCCAGCTTTCCAGACTAGTTAGGTACCATACCAGCTAGCTTCCAAGAGGAAGGTAAAGGAATTGAACCCTCAGGATTTCCCTGGCATCACTTTCAAGGCGAATTTGCCACCATGGCGCTACCTTCCATATTCAATTATATCAGTTTTCCCAGCTTATCTCAACTTTTCTTGAGTCATGAAGAAAATCATTTATTTCAGAAAACTCAAGAATGCTTTCAAGACCTTTAGTGTCGATAGCTAGCATTTCTTCAGGGTCAGTAGTTCCGTAGTATTCTTCGGCATTAGCCATATCGACTTCATAATAGCCTGTAATATTTACTTTAATACGTGGCATATCTAATCCTTTTTAAGTTCGAGCCTAATCGTAGGTAGAGTCTTCATATCCTGAAGCATTTCTTCAACCAACTCTAGTACATCTTCCGCATCGTATGCGCCGGGCTTAGATAGGCTTGCAAGTTCATGTTCGACAAATTCATCAAAACTGGCGGTACCTAAAACATCATCAGGCAAATCATCTGAGATTAAGTAATACCCAGTAATGCTTACTTTAACTACTCTTTTCAAAACTTTATCCTATCCAGCGAAGTGATTTACCAGCTTGATGATAGCCCAAATTACAACTGCAAGAAAACCTAGGCTAGCAAGTGCACTGAATACCCAGACAAAGATGAACCCACCAAAAACCTTGGCAAAGCTCTTGTCGTCGTTATCCAAAACGAATTCCTTAATTAGAAGTTACGTACCACTGTAGTATGTGTGGAAATACAAAATACATAAATACAAGAGCAAAAATGGTATTTCTGATTACAACCCACTTTTCACGCGGAGTGAGGTTACCCATAGCGTCAACCTTTCTAGTTGCAGCCCGAGCTAACTAGGGAAGAAATTCCTTCCCAGACCAAGAAGCCAATAATAGATCCCAGTAAAATTGCACTTATATCTGAAATTACATTTTTCATGTACGCCATGAAGGAGTTGAACCCTCTACGCGCTGTTGATAAGACAGCCGCTCTAACCGTTGAGCTAATGGCGCTTGACAGGCAGTGGCAGGTCTCGAACCTGCTAGCACCTCTCATCCTACCATGGATTCTGGATGCTGACTACGTGTACTTTGTCGTCAAGACGAGTATCTTCCCCAAACGTTCACTGCCAAGAACTACCTTACACTAGCAGCCCTAGGCTGTCAACCCTAGAAGTTGTTGATTTGCGTGTTGTCAGAACCTAGTTGTACGCCTTTGTTGATTTCGTTTCGCACAAGATTATATTCATAATTAATTAGCCAACGATGCATACGCATCTCCGCAACAGCATCGTCTAGCGCATGGTGTACATTTTCATTGAACTTTCGCAGATCAGGAATTCGAGGATTTCCCAGTCGATGTACTTCCTGCCTAATATCATTAGTATACATAGGAACATATCTAGGAAGATTGACCATAGCGCGAAACAATTGTCCTAGGCATACATGATCATACGCTGAATACCATCCCCACAATTCTAACTTACCCTCGTTATTGTGAGCTGAGGCGGCATTTAAGAAAGTTTTTACTTCTGCGCGGATAGCTTGGGTAGTTTTACCATGTTCTTCCAAATTAAGAAGAGGTACTACATTATGCAAAAGCCAAGGATGACCTTCTACTTTATCCCAAGGTGCATCCAAAAATTCGTAGTAAAGGCTCTTTCCGTCTTCTCGAATCATACCTACAGAAATAGGATAAACGCTATTTCCAGTTTCTAAAAATTCCCAGTCATGGTAAACTCTCAATTTAACTCCAAAGTGCGGGGAAAATTTCAGCCAATTCCTTCATGGCTTGCTGACCTTCTACAGTAATCGCCATCTCTTCTGCAAAACTAGCAGTATCGAACTTTTTGGAATATTTTTCAAGACGTTCTGCAATGCTAGATAGTTGAGACTTCCATTCTTCCTCAGTCATTCCAGATGGATGACCACCAGCATTTCTAATAAATTCTCTTAGCTGAAAGCTAATGACCTCAGCAAGATAAATATCCAAATTCCACCAAGCGGGACCGCTAGTTACTTCAGAATTAATTAGTACTTCAGCCATTAGCTTTTAACCTCTTTACCAGATATATGCTTGCTTCTTTTCATCCCACCAGTAATTTCCGCTGCAACCTATGGAATAAGGAATATCTTGGTCGTAGACTACAATAGTCTCTTCAACCCAGATACTACTCTTATTAGATTTAATAAGCTCACCATCTAATATGCCGCCAATACATTTTCCAATGTATTTAAATTCAGCCACCACCAGAACCTCCACCCTTAGCTCCACCACCAACAGGAGCCTTAACAGCTGATCCTGGACCGCCCTTACCTACAACGCCAGTCTTTACTGTTCCGTTAGAGACCCTACCAGATGAAGGCAAGCCAAATTTCTGACGAGATGCCTTGTCGGTAACAGAAAATCTCTGAGAATTAGCAGGTAGACGACTACCTACAGGATAGGATGAGCCTCCATGAACAGAGCTGCCCATGTAGAAAAAGAACATACTGGAATCGTAACTTCCACTACCGTCATCGCAGAGGTCTTCATCGACAACATTGCCATTAGCATCTGCGCAATAGAAGTGTCCGTCTTCATTAGGATTTTCTTCGCTATCACAGGCGGCCATACCGCCCATAGCTAGCATAGCGAATGTTGCAGTTAAAGTTACTCGACGTGAATGCATGCGTCGGGTCATCTGAACCGATCGCCCTTTCTGTGATTTGTTATGGCTCAATCCTAGCAGGTTAGTTTATCTATGTCAAGAAAAAGGCTAGTCCGAAGACTAGCCTTGTGTAAATGAATGAGGAAGCAACTGCTTCCTCATTTGATTGAAAGGACGATGGTGAAGGTCTTGCATCCTCCTGGGATCACCCGGCACTCAGAATTACAACGGAATCGAACCGTTCCCTCTATATGACCTCGCCCGTTACTTTTAAGTTAAATGAAATTGTTGGGATTGGTTATGCCTTTTATTTCAAGGGACCATCCATGCCCATACAATTTCAAGTGCTCCGTCTGAGAATCGAACTCAGCTAGCGCAAGCGCATCGGGGTTACAGCCCAATATCTGTCCCAGCAGCCGAAGCATGGAGCCAAGTTTCCTTGGCTGTAGATCTATCTTAGCAAAGCTCTCAGTACCTGTCAAGCGATCTTACGAGAAGATGTCCGTGAGTTACTTCTGTTACATATTGCCAATAATCAAAGTTGATAGCAGGATCTGTAAAATCCTTGGCAAACTCAGCAGGAATCTCATAATTTTCTAGATCAGGAAACTGAGCCTTCAAGTCTTCAACAACCTCTTCAACGACCTCAAGAAAATGTAGCATAGTTAAACGAGGCGCACCTGCACGAGCTTCTTCACAGAAATTCTCGTCATTACGCATGAACTGCACAAAATCATAAAGCATGTCTATGTTATTACGGTCATTTGTAGTTAGCATCCGCCCGCTGATTAGCGTAAGGACTTCTGTAAAGGGAAAGGTTCGATACTGGTATGTCATTTTTACCTCTTACAATCTGGCCAGCGGTCTCCAACCTTGCAACGCTTAGAATTACGATACTTATGCTTATCCGTTTCTCCGTCATCCTCAAGAATAGTAACTCGCTTGTGAGTCTTCTTAATAACGACTCCTGAGTCTATGCCATCAGACTCGCCAGCACAAGCCGTGAGACCCGTAACTGCCATGATGCTTGCTAGTGCAATACCAATCATCTTCTTCATGTCAACTACACTAGCAAGCATCAAAGATCATGTCAAGGGTTGACTTGGCCTGATCCGTCTGCCCAGACGTTGTTACGCCAGACATTGGTTGGATCAGTTTCCCATGCTGCTACAGGCCCATACCAGCCACAAGTACGTCCATTTTGGCTAGCATATTTTTTTCCAAATGAATTATTCTCAATAGTAATATTAGTACCATGAGGATAGGGCTTTCCAGAAGTAGTTCCTGTAGATCCAGCATATAGACAATAAGATCCACCATCGAATAGGTTTTCTCTAATTTCTACTTTATCTACAGGATGGAAGTCACCATACATTACTAATGCACCAGAGCATCCTTGTGCTCCGCAGTCAAGACGATTGTGAATAATTCTGTTATTTGAACCACCATTAGATCCTGCTGCTGATTGATGTGCTCCAGATACATAGAAGAAATCATGAGCCCAAGAATCTTGAATAGTTACATTGTTCTGGAAATTGAATCCTCGTCCAGAATGGTGGATGTTACAGCGAATACAGGTATAGTTGTCGTATCCAATAGCAGCTTCACCATTAGCTGTTACCGCACCAGTACCATCAATTTCAACATCTTTAAGTGTTAATCCTGATAGATTCCAGTTTAATACATAGTCAGCGGCTACTAAACCATTAATTTTGGAACGAGTAACTGTTACATTTTTACCTCTAATAAGTAAGCCGCCCTCAAAGAGACAAGAATCTAGCTTAGCATTATCGGTAGATACCGTAGTACTGCAAGTCTTTAAGACTACACCAGCTGGAACTCCTGTGCAAGCAGCATCAGGGAAAGCTGGGTAACTAGGACAACTACGTTCAGTAGGCTCTGGGGCTGGGGTAGTTGTAGTTGGTACAGTAGTTGGTGGTGTTGTAGTAGGTGTAGAAGTCACACTAGGACTTACAGTAGGAGAAGAGGTAACTACAGAAGGCTTGTAAGCTGCTACTAATTCTACAGTAATAGCAGTTGATGCCCAAGGAGTTACGGTGCCGTTAGCAGCTACAGATTTTGCTGCCAGAATAGTAACGGTCTTATTAGTTTTACTTTGTACTCGTACCAGGCCAGAACGATTAACTAATGATGCAGTAATCCCAGCAGGTACCACTCCTAGATTGTGGGTCAATACACAAGACCCACTAGTATTCGTAGTACAGGATAATTGAGCACCCCATGATTGCATAATTGTAGTAGGTGCAGCTTGAGCACTAGTACAAGCTGTTAAGAGTAATAAAAGGCCAACAAATAAGGCCCAAGGTCTTACAGTTTTCATGTATTTACCTTTCAAAAGGGATCGACCTTTTATTACTCTAGCAATCTATTGGTCTATTGTCAATGGCGAGGAATACTTATATCAGGGTGTCCACCAATTTTAGAAATTGGTTGTTGACAAACAGGACATATAGTTTTCTTTTCATGCTTAACCCAACGCTTTCCTGTGCCCGAACAATTAATTATCGTATCCGGCAATTTTCTTCCCACCGAGCTTCCTTTCCTTATAACCCTACTCGATATGCTAACATTTGAGGAATAGTTGCAATAGCCATTGTGTCGTCATTTTTTAGCAAGATAGAAGCTTTGTGTGTTTGGGTATCTTTGCCCAACAAGAATCTACACTCTGGCAAACTATAGGCTTTAAGCATTTCTACCAGATGCAAATAGTTAACAGCTAATGTTTTAGGCTTTCCCGTCCACTTGCAAGGAATTACTACTGAAGCAGAATTTTCAATGTCTTTAGCTACAATCTTAACAAATTCATTTTCAATAATTAGCCCAATAGCATTAGATGAGCTGTCAGAGGCTACTTTAACTTGCTTGATGGCAGTAATCAGCTCTTGGCGATTGACAATAAATTCTTGATCGTTGCTTAAAGCAGGGCGTAGCCATAACTGCTCAACTTTAGGATAAGGATCATCTAGCTTGTTGACGTAGAAAATTACGTTGTTAAGTCTAAATACCAGACGGCCCTTAGTTTCGCCAATTTCCAGAATTTCCTGATCAGTAGAGGACAAAGTTTTAATGATGGTATTAATACTATATGTTGGCAACTGCATAGATAGTTTAAAATCTTCTACTCTAACTTGCTGGAATCGAGATCCATCGCAAGCAGTAAATTTGCCACCACGGATGTGGATCATCCGCAAAGTATCTAAACCAGAATGATCTTTACCAGGTAAAGCATATTTGACATTAGTAATTGCATCAATAAAAGCTTGTCTTTGTACTTCATGGAATACTACATTATCTAGTATGTCCATAGGAGGAAAGTCGGAACCATTCATGATTCTGATTTCAGCCGAAAAGCCTCCAGCAACGATTACAGCTCCTGTGGTACTTACCTCAATAAAAATAGTACTTCCAGCATTAGCTTCTTTTACAATAGTTAAAAGAGTTTTAGCAGGAAGTACTTCTGTTCCTGGAATTTTAGTATCTACTTGGTTAGTGCTGACTACAATAGCCATATCAAGGGAACTAGCAATAACTTCTAGTTTGCCTTCAGTAACTTTTAACTGAAAATTAGTCAGCACAGGAATCATATTACGAGTAGGTACTACACTAATAGCTTTTTCTAGCAGAACGAGAAGTATTTCTCGTTGAATTTCAAAGCTAGTACCAACTATTTCCTGCGAAGTCAAAGTGTCAGCATGAGCAGACTTAACAGGAAATGCTGGTGCCTTCGGTTCTTCTTTTTCCAGCCAGCTCAAGATATCTACATCATCTAACACTTCCATGCCCTAACTCCTAAAGGTTTAACTTGTCTAATGTTTCAGTGATCTCAGTAAGTAGAGTCTGAAGATCTGTTTGTAGCTCTACCAGAGTAGCACGAGCATCAACTACATTGTCAACCCCAAAACTGGCATAAAGTTCGGCTAGCGCTTCTGCTTCAGCTTTTTCAGCGTTTTCCCTGACTGCCTCTGCACGAGCCTTAGCCATTCTGGCAGCATCGAGTCTTGATTTAATTTCAGCAATCTGGGCATCGATACTGCTCATACAAATCTCTTTACTGTCGAAGTACTTTTACATTTATTACAGTAGGTAACTCCCACCGAAGACATATATTGGCTACCATTATCTACTACCTTGACATGGCCACAAGACAACACAGCCATCAATTTCTTTTCTGGTTTCATTTAAATAGCTTCCTTTGAAATTTACTACAGGCATGTTGAACTTCACACCATGAGCATCCAACGTTATCAGATTTTGGGGCATGATCGCCAGCCCATTGTGACTGCATCATGGCTGAAATCCTAGCCCACATTTCAGCACGATCGTCGTTGGTAAAATAAAATTCTTTAACCTGCTCGTCACAGATAGGTTGGATAAATCCACATTTATTTGGAGGTTCACCAAACATACTAATGATTACTAGATCATAGAAGATTAATTGCCCTAGACTTTTTTTCCAATAATCGTTGTCTGCTGTAGTCTTGAGATCCCACACAATGAACTTACCATTGTTGTCTCGGACCAGCAAATCAAATTCACCACGAAGCACAATTTCATCAAGTTCGCCAGTTGGTCGTTTGATCTTGACAACTTCATAGAATCTTTTCCCCGGCTCATAATCAAAAGGCAATACTCGTGCCTCTAAAATAGGCTGAAGCAGTAAAGCTGCGCCGGTACATACAGTATGAATTTTCTTCTTATCGTTTTTGTTTCGCCATTTGATAGTATCCTTTTCTTGGGCACTCACAATAGCCTTTTCGAAATGCTCATCTACTAGATCCACCATGTTACCCACAGGATTATCTAGCCAAGCCTTCTGTACTGAGTCTACGACTGTACCAGCCAAGAAATTACGTACATCTTTGCCAGGAGCAGATAAGCCTTGAGTAATAAGATAATGCTTTTGCTTACACAGTTCGAAACGTTGTAGGCTACTCCAAGAAACTTTGAAACGTTCATCTTTTTCAGTCATATTTATCCTTCGATAGTTGATCTCTCTATTATACCTCAACTATCTTAGCAGCTCAAGACTGGTTTTTGCAGTAAACTTATCCCAGTATTTGTCTAAAGCGTTCTTCAGTAGCTTTAGGGTCTTTCATCGCACAAGAAAAACAAATCATAGTTTTTCCAGGTGGCCCGTATGGTCTAAGTTCTTCAATTTCACCGCAATCATCACACTGTTGAGATTTCTCAGTATATGCGACAAATACATCATTGATTTTATCAGACATTAGTAAGTAATTCCTCTACAATTCTTTCAAAATCTTTGCCTAGCTTAAGTACCCTAATCTTGTCCATAACAGATTCAACGGTAGTCACTTCAATTCTTGACTGTCCTACCGAAGCAAGAAATTCGTCAAGTTTTAATTGTGTAGTTTTTACTTCTTCGATTTCTTTAATTCTAAAGACTTCAGAAGCCGGTTTAGCTTTAAGTTCAACAAATTCAAACGATCCTGTAATACTGTCCCATATGGTGACTCCCACAGGTCTCGTAAGATTCGATTCCGTAAGACTACCTCTCGACAAGGCACCGAAATTGCAGAATCTAACACCGTTGACAACGTACTGACCATGCCAATCATGAATGTGACCATAGACAACTTGGACATTAGCTTTCCCATCTGGATTGACTAGTCTAGCAAATTTTTCAGTAGAGTAGTGCTCATACGCAGGATTAGCCCCTGGTGGAAAGAAAGGTGCATGAGTAACAATAAGCTGAGGAGTATCACTAGGTTTAAAATGTTTTAGTGCTTCTTTTACAGCTTGATCTGCTACTGACGGTTCAGCATCCCAATACATCTGCCAAGGAATGCCATACACAGGTGGTTTGCCTGACAAGTATCTATCTGCAATAAATACTCTTCCACTTGAATACATTACACCTAATGGTTGGCCTTCATGCAAGGATTCCAGCCTATCGTTAAGTAGATCATGATTTCCTGGTACGATCCATACAGGCACATAACAATCAGCAGCCCACCTAATAGCACGTTGCACCAAGGCATGAGAATTTCTTCCGGGGGTTTTAATATGAAAGAAATCTCCAAGTTGAATAATAGCTGAACATTTACGATCTGCTGCTAGTTCATTAGCCTGGTACAGCAAATCAAACAAATCATCTGTGTAACTGGAAGTACAGCTCGCCGGATGACTATTTTCGTTTGTCAGATGTACATCATTGATGATTAAGTATTTACTCAAGTTCCGTCAACTTCCTAACTGCTTGATCAATCTCATCTTCAATCATTACCGCATGAGTCAAAATAACCTCAGCAAAATCAATAGCTACATCTGATGGAATGCTGAATTCAATACTGTCATTAGTATTATCAGCATTGGATATGGTAATCTTTACTTTTCCATCTCGTGTCTCTACTAGAACAATGCTATTACTCCACTGCTTTTGCATACTTTTCCTTAAGCTCTTTTACCTTCTCAGGGCTCATCGACGCAGCTACATTACCAATATATGTAGGTGTAGGCTTTGACTTGATCTTATATTCAAATCTACGAATAGCTGTATGGATAGACATGCGAGCCTCCATCAATCCACTGGATTGATCCAATTCGTCTTCTTCAATTGCTCCTGCAAGCTGTAATTCTTTATATGCAGCTTGAAGTAATTCTTTTGCGCGAGAGAAGTGGTCATTGGCCTGGCGTAATTCAGCTTCTACCGCTTTACGCAACTCAGGGTCATTTCTCTGCTGGTCATTATATTTTTTGTAAAATGTCATAATACTATATAGTCCTTAGAATTTTTCCTATCTCAACAATTGCATCCTCTGGCAAACCAGAAGTTTTAAGTTCCACTGCTTTAGCTAACCAATGTTTGTGTGCCCAATTTTCCCAATCATTTTCAAAGAACCAAGTGCAATTATCATCATGACCTAGCCTACAAAATTCTGAATGTAAGCGTTCAGCGAATAATTTAACTTGATTTTGATATTTTGGCTGCTGACGTTGATAATCTGCCCAACCTGTGGGGTCTGGGAAATAGTTTTTCATGATGTGATCCTATCACACAACACAAGAAGGGACCAGCCTCTCGACCGATCCCTTTTGAAACTTACCTTAGCATATCGACAATTTGCTTCGCCCAAAGCTGGGCATGTCGATCTCTATCAAATTGAGGACGTAAATCCCAATCACGCATTTCGTATTCAAATTCTTTCAAATCAAAGAATCTGTGTACGTGAGCACAAAAATACCATTCATCCTTCATAACATCTAAGGATCTACGTCCTCTGATATCTATCGCCATAGCGTCTGAGTCCATAACGAAAACATGAGCCATGTAATCAGGACTGCCCGCAGGATTATCGCTAATCATTGCAATAGTCCATCCTGTCAGTTTATGAATCTCATAAGCTAGAGCTGGGCATTGCCCCTCAGTAAAATAGGCAATAACATCTTCATCATCTGTAAAGGTTAATGTATCCATTCACCAATATAGTCCAGTATAGTGACCGAATGCCCAAATACAGGCCAGCAACCAAAGACCCCAGAAAATTATAAATCCTAGAACTACAAAAGGTTTTAGATTATCTAATTTTTCTAACCTACCTACTACCTCTAAATGAGTCTTTTCACTTTCCGTTAACTCACTCCATGGCTTACTTATTCTCATTGTTCACCTCGACAGAAATTCATCGATCTGGTCAAGATGCTCGGGACGTAAACCACGGTTAGGTTTGGGGGCTATCAACAGTTGTCTGCTGTTGCTTTTCCAAGCATAGGGGATAGCTTCATCATCTGTCCAGATCAACTTATTACCAGAAGCCAAGACCTTCTCGGCCGCTGCAACCTTGTCATCGTTGTACATGCGCGTAGACCAGGCTGAGCGCAACGCTGGCAATTTAAATAATTTCTCTAGTTGGTCAGTATACCCACACCAGGAAGTCGCCCATAAAACCTCTACGTGCGGCAAACTGTGGACCTTCCTGACCCGCTCCATCAGCTGTGGTGCCCAACGCATCTTCCAAGATGTTCCTAGGTAGTACGCTGTCCCCGAATGAGGCGCGGCTGACCAACCGGATTTGTTTGCGTTTAACACACCATCAACATCAAGGAGCCATGTAAATTCATGCATAAAATAGCTCCTTTCACTTTAAGTGATATGATCTGTGTAAAGCATAAAAGAGGGCCTATAGTCGGTTACGGTGTAATACCACTTGCCATTACGTGATGATTGAAAACCCCACACATAATGCCTTACACCAAAATACTTAGCTTTCTCGTATGCAAGAATCATAGCTGCTCGATGACTCATACTGATTCCCTAATCAAGCTAGATAGAAAAATCCCGGGCAGTCTCGGAAGACGCCCGGGAACAAATTACTTACACCTGTGATTTCCGTTGTGTGGCGTACCACACTTTAAACATACATACTCATATTTTACCATAAGGGTGTCTGGTGGGAATTGAACCCGACGCTCTTCGGTGCCACAAACCGACGCTTTAACCATTAAGCTACAGACACAACTAAGAGAAATGGTGAAAGGCTGCCTCTATTAAATAGAACCCTTTCCTGTGAGCGATACCATTTCTAAGTCGGGAATAAGGGACTCGAACCCTTCGCCTGCTGTCCCCAAAACAGCCCGTCTACCCCATGACCTAATTCCCGATAACACAAGGTGTGCTTACCATTACACTAAATAGGTAACCCTCAAAGCCCTGCATCCGTACTCACCGGATCTTCCTTGTGCTTTAATCTTACATCAGCATCTTAATCCTGTCAAGACAAGACTGCTGATAATTTTGAAGCAATGTAATTGTCTCGCTGATCGGCATCCATCTCGGATTCTGCCGGGAAATCAGTTTGACTAACAAATTTGTTGTTGTAATAGATGGTTAATCGCTTGCCAATTACATTGCTGTTCTCATCAAGCATAGGCTCAAATGTAGAAGTAATCATCTCAATCCTCCCATAAACGACTTATAGGAGTAAATCGGCTATCCTAGCATACCCAGAACCATCTTGCTTTATAGGCCTTTAGCTTATTTTAAAGTGGCCTCCAACATGAGCACTCACAAAGGTGCATCTTTTTTGCACAATCATAGTGCTTTCCTACAGAACATGGCCAGCATTCCTTTTTAGGCTTAGGTAATTTAAAACTCATGGAGCAATACCTGTGTCCCACTCGCATTGAGGATTTCCATCATCATCGCGGTCTTCATAATTCTCAAGCCAAGTTTCATAATGCTTGCCTGTCAGAATGCGAACTATTTGATCCAATATCCATTGCTTGTGGTGACTACCGTCAATTCCACCATAATTCTCGATTAGGTCTAGTGTGCGCTCAATCTTACCTTCATCATCTGCCATGCGTAACGTACAGGAATTGAACCTGTTCCTGATACTCGCTCCTATTTCGCTTACTAGGTCCAGGATAGGACTCTTCGGGTACTCTGTCGGCTTTCTCTGTGCTACCGTACACCACGTCACTCACTAAGTTGATCAGACCTAGTGCAGCTAAAGGGTAGCTAATCCTTAAGCGTGGACATCAGTCGTATTGAACGACTCAGGACGTTCCCCGAAGGGAGCCCTGCAAACCTTGGATGCCCTTGGTGCTGGTTTCAGACATATTAGGGAGGTCGTAACCAGCAAACTCCGTCCTCGTTGACTACTACTCTAGCTTAGAGGTTAGTCCTTGTCAAGAAGATAATTTGTGGCATCGTACAGTTGATGCACCTAGTGTTGATCACAATGCCACCGCAGTACCTACAAAACATATTACATACCTGCGCAATTCCTACAGAAGCCCATAGGGCTTAAATCTGCACCACATCGATGACACATATTAGCTGACATCGGATATGGTCTTTTGGATACCCTTAGCTTTTTTGTGGGGAGTATTCTCCTGTTCAGGCAGTGGATACTCTTCAAGTTCATTAACATAATGAAATGTCTCCGTGGCTATCCCAAATTTATCGGCCGCATCCCTACAACCTGTAGCACCGCTAGATCTGTCTTTAATAAAGGCTAGACATGCATCGGCATTTGATTTTTGAACCATTTGTAGATTACGAACTGGCCCAGCTCGCTTGCCATATTTTTTCCAGTCTGCCTGATAAACAATCACTTTACACTTCAGTGTATTTCTAGCAAAAATATCAGCTAGCCTATCTGCCCCTCTAGGGCAACCACCATGGACTACAGTTAGCCACTCTGACATAGGAATTTTACTGTATTCTGGGTTTTCCTGTAACCATTCGGCAATTGCTTGAATGATTCTATGCTTGATGCTTTCGAAATTGTCCCAGTCCCTTGAACCAGTAATAAGAATGACGAATTTTTTTCTCAAGGGCACCTCGGGCATTTAAAATAACTCAACTTTAGACAGTCAGGGCATGTAGGTTTCTTGCAAGCAGGGCAAGGATCATCAATGCCACCATCAGTGTTTATCCATGCCACATTACATCTATTAACCTTGTATGCCCCACACAAAGTAATATGCGGATGACAACATAGTAGATGGCAATATTTAATTTCATCGTTTGCCTGTAGCTCCTCTACAGGTCTTTCCTGTAAAGTTATCATGTAGTCCCAGAGAGAATTGAACTCTCTTCCTGAGGGTGAAAACCTCAGATCCTAACCAATAGACGATGGGACCAGGCTGATAGTCAAATTGCTTTTATCCTCGCGGACTATCATTCACGAGTACTTCACCCGGCTTCGTGTTCTAGTCTAGCTCAATCTTACTAGATTGTCAAGCTCAGTCAAAACTTCCAGAAGAACTACTTGTGTCAGAAGAACTGCTTGAAGATGAGCTGCTGCCATAGTCAGATCCACCAGAGCTATAACCTGTTGAAGGAGAAGATGGTGTATCTGAACTAGGAGTATATCCTGAGTAATTTGATGTAGTTGGTGCTGTATAATTGTCAGTACTTGGAGTGTAATAGTCTGTAGTAGGCTCTACAGCCCAAGAGCTATCTACCTCAGGAACTTCTACTGCACCAAAACTTGAATCCTCTCGATCGTACCGATGTTTCGCGGCGCTAGGCTTTGAATTTACAGACTTTGGATATGCGTATGTAGCAGAATAAGTATGCGGCGCATTATCTGTTAGATTACGCCTTGTTTCTAAGTCTGCACGTACTTGCTCACGAATAGCTGTTTGGACACTTACCGGCTTTGACTTCTGGCTACGACGCTGAAGGAAATAGCCTACAACAAATAGCACTACAGCAATAACTAGAATTAGCAGAAAAATCTTGAACAAAGCTGTTCCAATCTTAGTAGATATGAGTAACGTCCTGTTGCTGGAACCTATACTAGCATTACAGCAACAGGACGTTAAGGTAATTTCAGATTCGACCTGCTGAGAAGTCAGCGATCACTGACGGAGCGTTGGTGTCGAAACCTGCAACATTCAGGGTGCCGTTCACATCGTTAGGGTCGCCTACAGTAAACGGAGTAGCTGCCGCACCTACAACTACCAGCTTGGCGTCAATACCCATCTTCTGACGATAATCCTTCAATGCACGCTCAGGCTTAATACGTCCAGCCCAAGTTTCGTTGTCGGTGTAAATCTGGAAGGTGTCAACTTCAATCTTGTTCTGCAATGCCCAAACCATAGGCTGAGCAATATCAGTACCACCAAATGCCTGACCCTGCAACTTGCGGTTAACAGTAGCCAGATCCATCTTAGCAGTAATACCAAGATCACGGAAGGAAGTTGAGAAGCCCATGATCTGATACCAAGGCTCAACACGAGCAGTAACCATAGCCATAGCAGCAGTCACCTGTGCACAGCTTAGATCAATACCCAGTGCCGCAGAACCCATAGAACCAGAAACATCCAGAGCAAGCAAGGTTCGCTTGTTAGCAGGAGTAATGGACTTGAATGCAGCGTGGAATCCAGCATCCAAAGCATCAGCAATTACAGGATTAGTTACCCAGTCCTTCTTACGAGTAATTGCATACCAACCATAAGACTCATTACGCTGCATCTGGCCCTCAGTATGAGTAACCAGAGCTAGAAGATACTGGATTGGGTGAAGACGAGTCTTCGCAATCATGTCAGAATCAACTAGAGCATTAGCAACTGCACGGGTAAACACCATATCGTTGAATGCGCCAATACGAGAAAGGCGAGTAATCTGACGAACAAGTGCCTGACCCTTAAGCTGACCGTTAGCGAAAAGCTGCTTCCAAACCTCAGGCTCCTTAAGGAACTGAGTAGGAATAGTCTCCCAAGGAAGGTTAGTGAAACGCCCCAGAATATCGATAGCCTCAACAGAAGAAGAAGCAAGCTGCATCTTCTGAAAACCATCGATAATGTCAGAATCGCCGTCTAGATCAATAAAGACAGGCTTACCAAGGATAAAATTACCTACACGTTGATCAACGCCAGTAGGGTGAGACAGGCGCATAAGGTCACGCATAGTCCAACCATCACGCTGACGGTATTTAACAGCCTGGTACGCAAGCTGGTCAGCAGTCTTAGACTCAAACCACTTAGAGATTGCACGACGCTTTGCACGACCCCAACCTCCAAGACCTTCGATGAAGGCAGCAAGCTGGTAAACGTGAGTAGCGATACGAGCAACCCTAGGAGCAGCCTCAACTACGGCCTGCTTAATACCCTGAACAGCCTCAGGCTCAGAAAGCATAAGAGCTAGGACGAAAATAGCAGCCTCGTTACGGTAGGCACGCCCCTTGTCGGACACGTCAATAACAGTAGCGAGAACAGTCTTAGGGTCCTTAGCGATCATCTTACGGATGAAGTCGACGTTCTGCTTAGTAAGATCCTTCTCACCCACGTAGTAGGTGCCCTTATCGGTACCAAGAATAAGGAAACGCTCAAGGCGCTGAATGTCAGATACTTCGAAAACGTAACCACCAGCGTTGTTCTTCACCTCATCGGAACGAGACTTCTCACGCTGAGTAGGTACAGCAGTAGAAAAATTCTTTAGTGCAGACATTTGGCTTCTAGCCTTTCTGTTAGAACGAATATGTATGGATGATTGGGGTGCCCTACCATTTTGGGCGTCTGGTTGATCTGCGTACAGCCTACCAGACAGGGATCGAACCTGCAAGATAACCAATCAAGATCGACTCGTTCAGAGTCAAGTGTTTCTGACAGGGTATGAACCTGCACATTTGTACTTCTTCAAAGATACTCCCCATAGCTAAGCTATAAGTTTCACTTCCGTACAAACCACCGAGGTTTCTCGGCTGCTATACTTTGCATACAGAAACAAGTGCGGCGAAAAAAGGATTCGAACCTCTTCAGTGAGATGAGCTTAGCACGTCTAGTCCATGTTCGTCAACATGCTAAAAACGTGCAGCCTATGACACTCATCCTAGTCTCATAAACCAAAGCCGCAAGTAATTGATGAATATGGGAGCGTAAACGAATAATATACAGACGCTCTGCCATTGAGCTATACCCCGTTCATCTATATAGCGTTGTTTGCGCTAGTCGGGGCAGGAGGATTCGAACACTCCAACATTCTGTTTCCTCAGATAATCGTATTACTTCGACTCATCAAAGTGTCCCCGGTTGGATTCGAACCAAACTTACACTACCAGGCGCTAACTGGCAAGGGACTATAATTTTACTTTCTAGGCTTAGGCCAGCGATCAATTACTACCCTAAGATTTTCACATTCCTTCATTGCAGCATCAAAAGCTTTAGTATCTTTAGCTTCTCTCGCTTTTGCTAACTTTTCTCGTGCTTGCTGTAAAGCCTCTTGAGCTTCTCGTTTACTAGAATAGCTAGCCAAGGTTACCTCTCAGAATAGATTAGCTACAGTTTGAGCGTTGTTAACTTCCTTCTGAAGTTGTGCAATAGTAGCTGCGTCAGCCTTGTTCTTTTTAGCTGCTTTTAGTGCAGCCTTAGCCTCTGCAAGTTTCTGAAATGCTTCGTGGCTGCTTGTAATCTTAGCCAATTTAAATCTCCACAAGATTAGTAATTAATTAATAGAAGTGAACATGTAAGTGAAAAACGGGTTTTTAAGTGCTGCCATTACACCACCCGCCCATGAAATGGACGAGCTGGGATTCGAACCCAGACCTTTCCTTTATAAGAGAAGATAACCGTTATTCGTTCGGCTCACTAAGATCTCCTGGCAGGACTCGAACCTGCATGAGGGGTGGCACTAATCCTCGCCAACGTCTACCAATTCCGCCACAGGAGAAAATTACTTCGAATATGTGTTGATGATGGTTATTTTTATTTTCAGTAAGATAAACCAACATCTCCGACTCGAATTGTGTTTCTGGCAGGAATCGAACCTGCTACCTTCGCTGTATATATTACGCTGCTCAATCCAATGAGCTACAGAAACATATAATCAGGATATAATTTAGACATCGGAAAGCCCAGACAACGCTGAGCGAATTCACCATTTGAAAGATAACCGATGATCCTTCGACCCTGAAACTTGAAGTTGAACATGTGTTTGAGATCAAACTATGCCACTATGGGCAATTAATTTTGGAGTAATTATCTGATAATCGATCTCATTCGGCTCAACTTGTACTCCGTACCGGATTTGAACCGGTGCTCTTCTGATTGAGAATCAGATGTCTTAGACCAGACTAGACGAACGGAGCATGTCTGTAAGCACTAGCTGCTTACAGGTATTACCTTACACTACCTTCAGGCTGTTGTCAACCGCATCATAAAAAGATCGACTATCTCCGTACAGATATGCATCAACAATTCGAGGCACAGTAAAAAAAGTATTGGCAGGAAGGGCATTCATATTAAACCAACGCCATTCTTCACACTTATCAGGTTCCATTACCTTAGGGTTGCCTGAAAGCCATATGCATACCATGCCAATATCAACATAATGCTTAGGCATGTATTCAGTCAGATTAATAGTGGAAATAGGGATAGGCCGAGTAGTCTTTACCTGAGAGCCAATTTCTTCTGCCATCTCACGGTAAGCTGTATCAGCAAACGACTCACCATACTCAAGTGTTCCTCCTGGAAGACCCCATTGCCCTGCACCATGAGAACCCTTACGCTTACCTAGCAGGATAAGCTCCGGCATTCTTACTACAAGAACACCAATACCTACCTTGGTAATATTAGACATCAAACTCTCCGGCCTTTACACCTTTAATAAATTCACGCCATTCGCGTTTATCAAAGCATACATAGTCTCCGTCAGAATCTCTGACAAAAACAACATCAGCTTCTATCAGAACTTCTACACAGCAATCATTACCACAAAAAGAGGATTTCTTATGCTCAGGCATTATTTTTCTTTTCGAAAGATATTCTTAGGGCGATCTTGCCCTTTCTTAGTGCCACAATTCCAGCACTTTTTCTCTTCTTCTCGTACCTCAGTATGGCAATATTTACATCGCCAGTGATTAAACGTATTCACGTACCATCAGCTCCACAAAGGTTACAAGTTAATTGGGTACCGTTAGAATTCCAGGTATTCAGTTTATGCTCGCACATTACAGTCCAATAAGCACAAGCATCACATTCTTCAACCTGGATTGAACCCAGCCAGTTCTCCATATAAAAAACGGAGGCTGAAAAACCTCCGTGCTCATCATGTTCCTTCAGATAGGACATTTACTTAATACCTAGTTCCTTCAGAATAAGGTCATGCTCTACTGCATGGAATACATGCTCAGGAATCTTAACTCGATAGACCATCTTTTCGAATTCGTAGCTAATACTCATCTCTAATTCTTGATGCATACCATCGCTATCGAGAAAAGCATTAGCTGCTTGGAGACGCTTAGTAATTTCGGGCAAAGCTTCAGAACGAACTTTTACCCATCGACCCTTATAAGTTCTGTCAAAAATGCCGAAGCCATTAGTGAATAACCCTATAACTAGGATAATTCCTAAGACTACTATTAGGGTTTCTAACCAATCAGACATGTACTCACGGTGGGATTCGAACCCACAATCCTTTCGGCGCAGCATTTTAAGTGCTGAGTGTATACCAGTTCCACCACGCGAGCATTGGTTTTGTAATCAGGAATAGTATCAGCATACGTTCTGACGTTTACCTGAACCAGACCTATCAACAAAGGCCCGTTCTAACATTAAACTATTACAAAAGTAGCGTCGGAGAGATTCGAACTCATCACTGTCAGGTTCCTAAGACCTGTGCCTCCTACCAATTGGGCTACGACGCCATTGTTCATTTATATAGATTACGCATCTCGGCAACTTGTGCTGAGGTCTTCGCAACTGCTGCACTTAAGTCTGCCATACTAGAAGCTAGCTTGTCAACACTTGTCTGCAACTTAGCTAAGGCAACTTTAGTGTCATCCACATAAGGCCATGGCTGCTGCACACCTAGTCTAGCATCTGGAAGGTACTGCTCGTAAGGTGCTGGTTTATCTGGTGCAGGCTTTTCAAAGACCATCCAAGACTTAAATGTTCTTCCTGCACCCTTAAAGATATCATAAGCTATCTTAACATTAACTTCAGGATCACGCCATCTACCACCGTTAGCCTGAATCTTAGGATACTGCCAACGACCTGACAACTGAAAGATACCGTGATCTCTGTTTCCTACAGAACCAGGATCACTAGTTAACGGTGCAGTAGTACGAGAAATAGATTCAGTATCCGCAGATGACTCAGCTAACGCCACAGCAACGGCTACTACTGCCTCAGAATCATTAGTTCCGGGAACAATAGTAGTTTTACTAAAGCCTGCTTTAATGCATAGATCCGCAACTTCATGTGGTGATAGCTTCATGTCAAGTCCTAATTCTTATCAGCATTCTTTAGTTGCTCAGAATACATCTCTCTACGACGGATAGCTTCTTTACTAAACATCGGCGGCTCAACCTTTGTAGCTTTACGTCTAATGTCTGCCATTTCTTTATCTGAAATGGTATTAGGAATTTTATTCTTTTTCAAGACGATTTCCTTTTGTCAGATTTATTGGATCTTTTGACAGGATTTCTTCTTGCTTTATCTCCGTTAGCATCTACTCGAATAATCTTAATCTTACCGTCTGATTGCTTTTCGGGGTACTGTGCCAAGATAAAAACACCTCATAAATTAGCTTTTCTTGCACTTAGGGCAATATTTTTCCATGATTCTACTATACCATAAGTTTGGAGACCTTGCACGGATGGAAGGACTCGAACCCTCGACAACGCAGGTTTGGAAGCTGCTGCTCTAGCCGCTGAGCTACACCCGTATAAAATTTTAATTCAGAAGAAAGGTCCGTGTACCGACCTTAACGCCACCCATTGCTACACTTGGTGACTACTTCCTAAGTAGAGAGAAGACCAACTCTTCTATGCGCATCGCAGGACTCGACCTGCACTCTCTAATTTGTAGCGGAAGCCGGATTTGAACCGACGATCTCAACCTCATGAGGGTTGCGAGGACGACCGAACTCCTCTACTCCGCAAGTGCCGAGTACTAGAATTGAACTAGTGTTTCAGGGTTATGAATCCTGTGTTCTAACCATTGAACTAACCCGGCTTGTTACCTACTACCTTACCATGTTGCTCAGCCCTTGTCAACAGGTTTCTTGTTTGATTTAGTTAGATAATTGATAATGTATACTTTGCTGTCCGTAACAGGTTTACGTAGAATTCTGCCTTTAAGTTGCTCAGTATTCATAGCACTTATCTTTTTTCCTGTTTCGACGATATTTCCTGCGATTTTCATGCTTTGATGCTGCACTAGAACGACGAAGCTCAAGGAGCTGACGCTGTTCCTCAGCAGTGTATTTACGCTTGTAGTTCATCATCAGCTCCTTTCTCATGCTGTCTACACTAGCGGATCAGGTTCTGGCTGTCAACCCACTGTACAACGGTTTTTCCTTGGTGTCCATGGATATCAATAACGTCTTGAATATTCTTATAGAAGCATAAAGATGTTTTAGAGCCTATCCAACGCATAGCACAACTGCCATCACTAAACTGTACACCTTCAGTAACAATACCTGTTCCTGAAATTCCAGTTTCATCTTCTATTCGATTAAGGTAGAATCGTCGCAAGATTTGTCTTCTCTCCTCAAAGAATATTTTCTAAAGATTTCATCTAATTCACCAAGAAGATCATTTACACGTTCTTGGTCTTTAGAGTCTAATTCTTCCCAATCTAGATAATCATTGTTCGTCATCGCTAGACCTCATAACTACTATCATCCATTCACCTGGACCTATTTTAAGATCTGAAGCTTCTCTTTCAGATAAATAACGACCTTGGTATGAATAGTTAGTAGCTTCAGCCATACGCATAACCATTTCAGCGTTGCTTGCTGAAATTATAGAATGTACTTCTAATACACCGTCAGTTAGGCACGCCCAAATTTCCCCGCACTCAAAACCACGTTGAAATTCATTATCAACAGTATCAAATTCTAAAAGAAAATCTGAGGAATCGGCATCTGCGCGGATTCCTCTTCTCTCAGAATTACTTTCTGATCTCATGGTGCCTAACACCTTTCTTATGCATGAATCTCCTGGTTACATGTCGGACACCTACCAGCTTTGGTCAATGTGTCATGTAGTTCATTCTCGGCTAGCAGTATACCAGATCGAACGGATTCAATGCTAGTGTCTTGCTCAACTATCGTTCGCTGAGCCTGAGCAAGTCGTTTCAAAATATTTTTAAACTTATTAAATTTAATGTAAGCTTTTTCCAGCTCTGCTATGTCAGGGAGGGCTGGAATATTTCTTACTGCCTCAAGGGCCTCTGATGCCTTCTTAGCCTTACCTATGAGGTTAGCAAGAAGGTCCATACGCGCCTGGGTAGTTGTTGCTTGGGCAAGTAAAGCTTCTACTTGAGTTATTGATTTAGCTTGTTGCATAACATTAGCATAATCACCAAGTTGAAGTAAAAGCTTATCTTGATCCTTTTTACGGATATTGACCAAGCCTGATGCATTCTTCGCTCGCCTACTAGCTTCTTTAACTGCATTGAAAATAGTAGACACATTAGTTAGTTCACCAAGTACACGAGCAACAGAACTAGAACCTTCTTTAAGCAAATAAGGAGCATCGAATTGCCCGGCAAAATTAATTGATGCTACTTCTTGCGTGCCTGGCGAGATACCCAAAGCTTCTGTAACTTCGGAAGGTACTTGACGATTAAGCTTAGTAAAGCGGGATTCTTCGCTACCAGACTTAGCAACTTTGTAAACACTACTACCACCTATTTCTCTCTCTATAGTTACTGATGTTTCACTAGTTTTAACAGTAATCGCTGATACTTTAGTTCCTCTAGTAATGTAATCGGAGTCTAGGCTATTCATAGCAATAGCTTTCATAGCTCTAGTAAGTGCCGATTTTCCACTAGAAGACGCACCTACGATTACTGTCAGCTTTCCAAATTCCAATTCTACATCACGTAGACTTTGGAAGTTTTTAATTCTGATGGACTCGATCAACAATAATCCTTAACATCAGAAGGATCAACGAAAATTACCTCAGCCTCAGGATCTTCGTCCCTTACCTTAGCTAGTTTAACAGGGTAATCAATAGTCTTCAACCACTTACCCAATCTGTGCTGCACAGTAAAACCTGCTATGATATTATCCGAAGTGTCTAGCACTATCCATAATGATGTGGCTCTAGCCATGTTGTTCTCCCATATAAGTATTATTACCTATCTGCCGGATTGAGCCCATCTATTAGTGTACAGGTTGGCTTGCAATACTCCTTTTCTCCAACTTTGCACACAGGACACTTACCTTTATTCGGCCTTAGCTTATACCCATTGATTTCTTTTAATGGCTTTCTAAATGGATTCTTTATTAGCGTCTTTCTATTTTGCAATCAGGGCAAACATACATGTCACTAGAATTTCCACTTTTGTGCTTGGCGCAAGCTACTAATATTTTTACAGTCAAGACATCTCCCTAAACAAACATAGCCACCTGAATATTCAGGTGGCTATTCTCAAAGTTCTGCTTTCCACGTCCTACGTCTGGCAATTTGCTTATCTTTAGGCATTTCAGTCTCCCTAGATAGGTCTGCCACAAGCTAGACAAATAAGGTTTCCTCGCTTATCCATCATAACTGTCCTACCGTGGTCTTTGCAAGCATCATGCTTACCCATGCCTAGACCTCGATAAACCCTGTACCTTTACAGCCTTTACAAGAACCTTTAGCTGTTTGCCCGTTATTACAGCCCGCACAACGCAACTTATTGCCTTTTTGCATTCGCTTCTTTAAAGGATACCTGTTATCTCGCGGTGCGACCTCGTGTGGGGGTGTATTACCCTCTTTATAGCGAGCCATTAGGATTTATCTCCCTTATGGGAACCCTTATCACGGGAATGGTCTGGCTTACTGCCACCACCAGTAGTTCCTCTACGACTAGTGTTAGTTCCTTTAGTCCAACGCCTTTCCACTTTCTGGGCATATTCCTCAAGCTGATCGGCAGACAGGTTCTTCTTATCGTCATCCTTTTTAGTCATGCACCCCTGACAGGATTCGAACCTGCGATTTACAGTTTAGAAGACTGTTGAGTTATCCGCTACTCTACAGGGGCATTAAATTAGTTTTGAGTTTAAAGCGACCAAAACTATAAACAAACTTCGTGCATCGAGCGGGTTCGAACCGTATCTCTGGGTATGACCCCAGCGCATTTCCCTAATGCTACTCGATACTAACATGGTGCCAGCCATGCTTTTACCATTACGAAAGACCCGGCTGCTACCGCATACCACACTTAATGCTGGCACACTAAGCTGATCACGTTCGTACTCTCGGATTCCGTTTCTTAGCGTACGAAAGTCACCCGAGTATAACCAAACTGTACGCCGAGAGAATTACGATATCTCGTCCCGCGAGTTAAAAGCTCGCTGCTCTGCCTCTGAGCTACCGGCGCTAGTCTTACAGAATACTACCAAGAACGTCTACATTTTGCTGAAAGTACGCCATAAGGGACTCGAACCCTTGACCCACCGATTAAGAGTCGGTTGTCTCTGCCGCTGAGCTAATGGCGCTTGGTGAGATATTTGTTAGCCTCTCACTGGCATCAGCCTCACCCATTTTACATCACGGAGGACATGATGTCTAGCTACTAGAAAGTTGACATGACATACCTGCACCAGCTAGGAATCGAACCCAGTATGCCACTGAACAGGTTTGCAACCCTGTTTTGTAGGGGCAGGGAATTTCGAAATCCCGACCTGCGGTATGTAACACCGCTGCTCTGCCTCTGAGCTACGCCCCCAAGCTACGTTTGAATTTATACCATCCAAACTGTTTTGCCGTTCTTCTTTTATGGCAGTTAGCACATCGTACCACACACTTCTCAATTTCTGCAAGTACTCGATCCCATTTAATTCCGTTTCTTACAGATTTACCTATATCAAAACTTTTTTCTTCTGGAATTAGAAGGCTAGAACCGACTAAGGAAACTAGCCTTGATTGGCTTGCTGATAAAGCTTTACTAGCTGAACCTTCATTATGGGGTACTTTATCTGACAGTTTAGGGTATTGTATGAACTACCAGTTAACACAAACTAAGTCTAATGGTACATCCTTAGATTTTATGTGTGCTTGAACCTGGCAGGATCTAACTATAACTTAGGACTGCTTCCCCTGTCAAGCCAGGCTCGGCTGCCACTATTACTGCATATCGTTAAGCCTGTGCTAGGTCATTCGCCTACTTGCAGCATTGAGCTTATAGTTATCATACGTGCTTTGTCAACAGCCTTACTGTATACGCGCGCCGTTCGACGTAGTTTATTACATTGTGGAATGTGATATACTTGCGTGGAGAAATAGGGAGTTGAACCCTATCTTGAACTTTGCAAAAGTCCCGTGCAACCCTTAACACTTTATCCCCATAGTAAGCGCAAGTGCGTCCAGTTTGCCCGGTCCTCGCGCTTACATCTACTACTTTACATCGTCTTGGCTAGCTTGTCAACCCTCTAGACTCATAGAATTTGCCAGAAGGATGTAGCCCTTTGCTGCTTCAGCCAATGCTTGAAGTCGATTCGCTTGAGCTTCACTCAAGTTGTAGCCCTGCGAGTCTTTTACCTTCTTCAGGCATTCCTCTGCTGACCTGAGTGCTTCATTTCGTGTCATGCACCTAGCCTACAGGACTCTGACAGGATCGTCAAGGCTACGTATCTGTTATTTCTTAAATCTTCCTCGGCCTATAGCTCGTTGACTAATCAAATCAAGTAACTGCTCACGAATATCCATATTACGATTAAGAATTTTACGAGTATTAGCGATAGTAGTCTGACAGTTTGCTATGGCCGTCTCGACATCTAATAACTCTTCAGACAACTCTTTATCTGACCAATCACCGTAATCTGGTTGTTCAGTAAGCATTTATCTATTCCTTTTCATTTGGGTAAACATCATAGATCTTAAAATTATCAAAGGATCGGCTTATAGTTGGCCCAGCCTGGTACTGATAGTGCGATCCAGCTGCTCTTGAACCATACAACAAAGTAGTCGGCTCTGGTAAGTGGTAGAAGCCAAGTTGACTAACTTTCATACCTGGCCATAACAACAAAGGCATAGTTCCACTATTACTTAATTCTAAGGTAATTTGCCCTTCAAATCCTGGATCAATAAACCCCGCAGTAGCATGAATAACCAACCCTAGCCTGCCTAAAGAACTTTTACCCTCAAGCTTAGCGGCTATGTTAGCACCTAATGCAATAGTTTCAAAGGTACAACCTAGCACAAATGCTCCTGGCTCTAATACAAATGCAGAACCCTTTGGAACAAATACATCTGTAAAGTAATCAGTTGAGTCTTCTTTAGGATCTACCAACGGCGCGTCCGCAGGGGAATCAAATTGTAACTGTACCTTAAACTCAGGAGAAAGTGTCATATCATAACTGGCAGGCTGAATTAGCTCTTCCCTGAAAGGCTGGATGATAATATTTTGGAATCTAATCTCTTCAAGAATTCCTCTATTAGATACTAGCATGATCTTCTCTCCATTCTAGTTTCACCTTGCCGCTTTCATGGAAAGCAAGATCAAGTATGGTATTATTATATACCTTTACCAGATCAATCTCAATCTTTTTACCTAAAGGTACATATTTTCTTAGCAATGCCGCTGCGACAGCCTCATAGATTCTTACTTTTTCTTCAAGCACATCAAAAGACCTGGATGCTAGGTACTCATCCAGGTCTATAAATTCATTTGACATTACTTACCTTTCTCAAGAAAATAGGAGCCGCATCGACAAACAACTTGCGGATCTTTGCCTACAAGTTATCCTGGAGGTTGGCTCCTATTTGCTAGTATGCCTTATATTCAGCATGTCCAGCACTGACCATTCGATCATTGATGCTAGGAGTTTTAGTAGGGTCTTCTCCCCAAAGCCATAACTCTCCTAAATATCGGCCATACTTTTCTTTTTTATCCTTGGTAGTCATAACATATAGATACTTAAAACTACCATCAGGATTAGTAAGTAATTTCAATAACCATGCCCTGGCATTCTTACCGGCTTGTGTGGGTAGCTCAGGAGCATTAATTCTGTTGAATCTAATATGCATGTCTTGAAGAAGATCACAACCAGCGTCTCGCCTTATTGTGATTGTATCAGCATCATAGACAGTTAAGATTTCAGCAGGGTAATCATACATATTTATCTCCCATCGTATAAGAGATAAATCGGTAATAATTGAGGGTTGCAACTTCCAGTACAGCCGTGCAGCTTTCCCGGTTAACCAGATAGCTTTCTCACCTGTTCGTGGACCTCAATAAGAGCAGATAGGCGGAATCGAACCGCAGACATAAGACGCCTTTTGCAGAGGCGCGGCTATCACCAATAACCTTCTATCTGCACGTAAAGAATAATATTATTCTTTACTAATAGAATTTACTTTTTACCAGTACCTTTACATGCATTACAATCTATAGGAGGAAGACTATTACGTTCAAAAAACCCTCTACCTCTACATGACATACATATTTCTTTTTCTTTTTCCATGAGCCACCAGAGAGAATCGAACTCTCGACCTTTTCCGTACCAAGGAAACACTCTGACCAAACTGAGCTATGGCGGCAAAACTAGTTTTTAGAAGCAGCCATTTCCCTTCCGGGCGGTACTGTGGAGAGACCCTTAGTTTCAAGGCTGAACTAGAAACCTTCCGAGCGGCCAGTGTGGCTCGAACACACTACTCTCTGCTTACGAGGCAGGGGCTTTAACCTGATTAAGCTACAGCCGCAATATTAGTTAGACAATCTTTTTTGTTTTGTGCCGCAAGGCACATGAGTAACTACCTTATTCTTGATTCTCCATCCACGAGTGCCTTTGCAATTGTCGCACACCCTAGGACCATTCTCATCAATGAGTCTTCCTCCGATTGTTGCATTATCTGTATTTGCCATGAGCGGAAGACGGGAATCGAACCCGCGACAAAACGTTGGAAGCGTCTTATGTTACCTCTACACCACATCCGCATTGGTGCAACCGTACAGCCTGCGAGAATCTATTAGGCACGATTCTCATTGTCCTAGTGCCTGTAGGGACCAGCTTATCGGTTGCGTTGAGAAGTTTTCTAAGGCATAAGCCTCGCATCTGAGCGGCCACTCTAGCATTAGCGCCCACCTATTCTCCCAAATCTCCGCGAGCGGCTAACGAGAATCGAACTCGTGCTTAAACCTTGGCAAGGTTTCGTGATACCATTTCACTATAGCCGCAATATTTACTTATAGAAGTTTCTTGTCTATATAACCATTCTTACACTTGCCAGGACAATCTTTTATTTTGCCTGCTTTAACTATAAAGCCCCTACCTCTACATGTCAAGCACATGACCAAGGCCATAAAAGTTAACCTCTTTTTCTAGGAGTATTCTTTACTCTTTTAATAAAGTCTTGTTGATTTTTCTTTGAAGTAGTTGCCAACAACGCAGCCGCATCTTCAAATTTCTTTTCTCTCAGAAGAGAGGCAGCAGTAAGATTAGCTTTTTTATCTAAACTGCTATGCTTTCCCATTGCGCTTAGCCTCCAAGTATTCTGCTTCTGAAAGCTTTGCTTTTGCAAGGTTTCTTATAGAAGGAGTCTTAGCTGCTTTACGTGTAGCTTTATTTAATTTTGTCCAAGGATCTTTTTTCTTAAGCATGCGCGACTGAAGGGATTTGAACCCTCGATCTCTTGATTGACAATCAAGTGCTTTAACCAGGCTAAGCTACAACCGCATAGAATTTTGCTGGAATCGAACCAGCGATGCAGGCTTTGCCCCGCATACCTCTCCAGAGGTGCTGTTATATAGGAATCGAACCTACCACCATAGTGTTACCTATGTCCTCCCCAAGAGGGTCAGCGCGCTCACGACCGGATTCGAACCGGCGACTTCTTCCGTGACAGGGAAGCACTCTTACCGCTGAGTTACGCAAGCATGGAGCTGGGAACAAGGGCCTACCGTCAAATCCCTTGATAAACGGATTCCCAACGCCCGAGCAACAGGATTCGAACCTGCATGTTTCCGTTAACCTTTCAACTGGTTCGTAGCCAGAGGGTATACGCCCGGATGATGTAAGCGAAACCTGCTCAGTAAGGATAATTTTGGTTGTCCTGCTTACATCTACTACTCTACATCAAACTTCTAATCGTGTCAAGCCCTCAATCAAGGTGCGTTTACAGCAACTATTGGAGACACATAATAAAAGGAGTTGAACACATTTAGCGATGAAGAGCTGCTAGGAGGACTGTTAGATACTCCTAGTCTAGACACTTCGTGGAAAACATTATTGGACGGTGATTTTACCACCCACGTACCTGGAGCACCAGGGGGACTAGCAAATACATAGTGCCAAGTATACACAGCAGCAACATAATCATATGTAAACCCGTCTAATAACCTTACGGGAGAATCAAACATAACATTATTATACTGCCCAGGTACGGGAGTAAACTCTTTACTAGCCAGAAGTGAATTATCTTGCTTACGATAAAGCATTACTCGGTGGTTAACTGTAGGTAATCCTGGATTAGGTGTGTTAGTAGGTGCGCGCCATTGAATACCTAAGCAATCTCGCTGGCCGACTCCACCAGTTAAGGCAAACTCCGCACCCATAGCATAATACGTTGAACCATCTACACCGTCAACCCCTGTAGGTTGATAAGGCCAAGTTAATGTTTCTGTTAGAACAGGAGCACTGGCACCAAAATCATCCCAAGCTCCTTCATAACGTACTTTACCTTGGTTACTGGCATTTACCCACGCCCCAGATCGGCGACCTTTAATTACACTCATGCGTCTGTATCAATCCAAATAGATCCGTCAGGAACAGTACCAGGATCATTTGGACCAACATATATCCTGGCAGTTGAAGCTTCTACGTATGCGGAACCATTCCATAGCATAACAACTGGTGTCATGTCTTCCACAGCAGTAACTCTGTTAGAAATTGCTGTAACAGTAGAAGTAGCTGCTTTAGCGTCTAAAGCTGTTTGAGTAGCTGTTGAAATAGGCTTATTCAAGTCTGAGGTATTGTCGACATTGCCTAAACCTACATCGCCCTTAACTAAGGTTACGGTGCCGGTTTTTCCAGCTACGCTGTCTACAGGGAAATCTAAATCAGTTATCTGAGACTGTGTATGAGTATGGCTGGTATTAGCTTTTCCATTAAGTGCGGTTTGTGTAGCAGAGGAAATAGGCTTATTAGCGTCAGAAGTATTATCTACGTTAGCAAGACCTACATCAGCCTTTACAAGAGTAACCACACCAGTTTTGCCTGCAACACTATCGACAGGGAAATCCAAGTCAGTAATCTGTGCCTGAGTATGGGTATGCCCTGTATTGGACTTTCCATCCAAAGCGGTCTGGGTTGCGGTACTGATTGGCTTTGATAGGTCTGAAGTATTATCTACATTAGCCAACCCTACATCTGATTTTGTCAAAACTACATCACCAGTTCTACCGGCAACACTATCTACTGGATAATCAATGGTTGGAGTATCTTCCAAATCATTATAACTACCAGAAGTAGCTACATCTGCCAAAGATGAGATATTAGCTTTAGCATCAAGCGCAGCTTGAGTAGCAGTACTGATAGGTTTGCTTACATCAGAAGTATTGTCAACATTAGCTAATCCAACATCAGCCTTAGTTAATACAACATCACCAGTTCTGCCAGCAACGCTAGATACTTCAGATGAGCCTCCTACTGGCTTATCGAGTAAATCATTGTAACTTCCTGTAGTTGCTACAGTTGCTAAATCTGATATATTAGCCTTACTATTTAAAGCTGTTTGTGTAGCTGTGCTGACAGGCTTAGCCAGATCTGCGGTGTTGTCAACATTAGCAAGACCTACATCAGTCTTATTTAACGCTACTGCTCCTGTTTTACCCGCTACGCTAGTCACACTAGCCGTTGGAATTGTAGGCTTGTCAGCTAGGTCATTATAGCTTCCTGTAGTGGCTACAGTTGCCAATGAGCTAGTGTTCGCCTTACCCGCTAAAGCAGTATTTACCTCAGTTTCGGTATAATACCTATCATCGTGCAGGTGATCACCAAAAGCTACTTGAGAATGAGTAGTACCTACTGGCAATCGTGCAATAGACAATACACCTGAAGTAATATCTGAAGCTGAATGCTCATGAGGCCCAGATGGTTGCTGAGTAACAGGTGCATTAACTACAGGAACTAGCTTTGATACTGGCAAGATATGATTAGGAGTATCGTAAGGAATGGCAACAGTCATAGTAGAGTAGTCACCAGACAACTTAAATACTAAGGTATAAGTCCAGCCAGAAGGAGTCCATTCAGGGTCATCGGTAGCTGGTAAAGCTACAGACACATATCCCTGAGAATTCAATGTTGCTTTGATCATAGAAGGTACTACTGTAGTAGTTCCGGCAGATTCAAGAACATAGCCTCTGGAATAGAATTCTAAACTTCCTGACTCAGGTGTTCCATCTGCCTTTAGAAAGGTTCCTTGCACAGTAATCATTGTAGGCATTCCCACAGCAATACCTCACTTAAAATAAAAATGGTAGCCGACTAATGATATAATCGGCTACCATCTTAATTACTTCCTGTTGTAAAGATCAGTCCACTCGGGCACTCGTGGTGCAAACAACAAAGGCATCCTAGCTTCGTCAGGTGTTCTATCCCTCTTTTTGTTATTACATGGAGAGCATGCAGCAACAGTATTCTTCCAGGAATTCTTACCTCCCTTAGAACGAGGAATTACGTGATCAATAGTGTTCGCCCTGCCGTTACAGAAAGCACAAACATACTTATCACGTCTCAATACGCCAGATTTAGACCATTTAGGCTGCCTTTGATACCTCCAAGTAGTAACAACATACCTTAGAAGTCTGACAGAAATAGGACGTATGAAAACACCTATTAACTCATCTGCTGCCTCATGTACTTCAGCCACACCGCGAACGATCATTCTAATCGCATGATTTAGAGATACGGTGTGAAGTACTTGAAGGTCTGCGTTTAATACTGTTACATTTCCACTCATCACCGCACTCCTTTCAAATAAATCGCGGTGTAAAATCATGCGCCTAGCTTACCACCAAGCGCATGACCTGTCAACATCTTAGTGAGTGTGCCCTAGCAGACGACCACAAGGATGATCTGCATTACATACACCAGTCTCAGCAGCTACCGGAATATCGCCACCTACCAGCATCAAACGGTTTACATCCGTCGGAGAAAGGTCAGCGTTATTAGCAGCTTGAGTTACTGCCTGCATAAGAGAGTACATAGTCAGATTACTCTCGTTGATCATGTTATTGGTGATGGTATTACGAAGATTACCAGGCAGGCCGTACTCACGGAACATCTCATTCATAGTTTCGCGAGTCATTCCATCAAGATGAATATCAGTCATGGACTGAACACCATCAAGAGCACCTTCTAGACCACCTAGAACTTCGTCAACAGCATCGCGAGCCCACTCGAATACAGCATCGTTGCGACCGTTAGCGCCTCGACGAGACCAAATGCTGTTAGCACTGGTTCGAGTATCGATAGCACCATTAGTGCACCAATAACGGAAAAGATATCCATTGATCTGAGTCTGCTCAAGGCCTGTGAGTGAGTTGACTAGCTGAATACCTGTTGACCAAGTATCGTTCTCAGTTCCGGTATTCTCGATTACTCGCACATACTCAGGAACAATCAGACGAATGTGGGTCTGCTGAAGAGTATGAGTAAATTTGTAGTCAGCGAATACCTCACCACTACCGTACTTAGCCTCAATACCGTCCAGAAGAATTTCCAGTAGCCGAAGGTTTGAATATGGCTGAACAGCAGCACGAGCTACAGCAGCAGCCTTATCACCGCGAACACCAAGAACCTTATATTCACCCTTCTCAAGGCCAGCACGGAAGAAATGGTTAAAGATTTCTTCCGTGATATGAGATGGCGCTTTGTAGAGGAAGCCCTTAGGCAGCTTAATTTCCTTCGCAAGGTCGTAAATACCACTCTGAGTTAGCTGTAGTTCCCGGCCACCTACGCTGATAAAACCGTTAATTTCGTTGTTAGGCTGGAGAGCCTTCAATCCATGGTTATAATCCTCGCCAAGGCGAAATGATACACCTTCGCCAACTTCAAACTCATGAATAGCTAGAGGCTCAGTATATGCTAGACGCTCACGAACGTCATCCAGCGAAAGTAGCTTGTCCTTTACGTCATCGATAGTAACTGACAAAATCGGCTCCTTAGTATATGAAATAGAGGGGCATCGGTTGCCCGTACCCCTCTATCCTAGCAGAATCAGCTACCCTCGTCAACAGGTTCTTGTGGAGCTGGATTCTTCTGCTCATACCACCAGGCTACAAAGTCATTAGCTCGCTTTGTAGCATTGCCAACAGCCCAGCCTTCCTCACGGACCAACATGTAAAAAGATCTAAACAATGTTTCATCTGTTGGAGCTACAAAGTCTATGAATTGATCTACTAGCTTACAAGAATTAGCATGAGATAGTCCTAATTCTCTAAGATGCTCATACAACTTCAAATCAAAAAAGTCATTAGCTTGCATAAACTTTACTCCTCATCAATAAGTGATCCAACCTTCTTACTTTCTCGGTCCCGTTGCAACAGCAATTCTGCTTCAGAGATAAGCTGCATTCGCCACGTAGGATCACTAGCGGCCTTAGAATTAAATTGAGCTGTACCGTTAAGGCTGTCCCCACCAAGGGTATCATCTAGCTTAATCCAAGCTCCTGAAGATTTAATCAACCCATTATGCTCAAGGATCTTACGAGCTGACCATAGATTATCAAAGCCTAGACCATAACGAACTAAAGCTTTACCTTCACGCATAGGAATGCCAATTTTATTTTTGGTGCACACCATCTTGACTTCAGTAGCTATTGCTACTTCCACAAGTTCACCGTAGATGTTTTCTACCTTACCCTTTTCCTTAGTAGTGCTGATAAATTCTACCATCACACTAGAATAGTAGGTAAGCTTCTCGCCACCAGGACGAGTCTTCTGCGCACCACCGAAAGTAGGCATCCCACCAATCGCCAAATGCACGTGATTGATAAAAATAGCGGCAGTTTCAGTTTTAAACAGAATAGAATTCAGCATTCCAAGAAACGGAGACATAACTCTAGCTAGCGGTGCTACAGCAGCCTTACCTACTTCATCTTGAAATACCTGTGAAGGAATCATAGCAGGAACAGAATCCCAGATAGCTAAAAGAATTTCGCCAGACTCAATAAGTTCTTTAGCCATATTAGCTCCGGTCTCAAAATCTTCGGGACGGAGCATAATTACTGTAGAAGTATCATGAATATTTAAGCCTAAACTCTCAGCATAATCTGCATCAAGTGCACACTCATAATCCATATATAAGATAAACTTATTAAGACCTTCTTCACGAATTCTCTTCTGGGCTAATGCTGCTGTTTGTAGTGCAGCGGTAGTCTTACCACTCTGAGACTTTCCGTAGAACTGAGTAATCCTACCTAAAGCAACGCCGCCACCCATAATATCGTTTAGTGCCATGTTACCGGTATCCAAGAATTTCACATCACTATGAAACCCAAGTGAAAACTTATCTGCATATTTTTTATTCGCAGATGCTAAAATATCTGCTACGTTTGCTTTTGCTTTGTCTTTAGGGGGCATTAGATATATTTCTCCCTAAGCATCTAATAATTCATTAATTAGTTTTTCCAGCTTTAACTTATCTTCAGGACTCAACTTGTCGATTCTTTCGCGGCCCTTATCTAGGGAATCCTGGATAGCCCTGTGTATACAATGATGAATTATGTGTCCATCACTTACACAGCAATAAGGGTTTTCTTTAGTTCCCACGAATCTCCCTTAATAAACCTTGAGCTGGTGGATTTTGTAAGTAGTTTATATAGCGCTGTAATCTGTCAATAGCATGCCCAGAAGAATCTCCTACTTGCCCAATAAGTGAATTACATGGACCACAAATAAGACCTCTAATGCATTTTCCACAGATAGGGGGTGCCGGGCAGCAACTATGATCATGGTCAACAGACAGTCTTTTACTCAATCCTCTATTACCTGTCCACTCACCACAAGTATAGCACATGCCACCTTGAGCTGCATAAAGAGCATCGTATTCACCATCAGAAAGGTTATACATCTTCTGCATTCTTCCAGAATGGTTTTTAGCCTTTAGTTCTTTCTTTCTTAATCTATAACAAGTAGTACAACGAGGGCCAGGATAAGGCAATTTCCTAGTCGTAGATCCACAATCTTTACATGATCTCTTTTTAGGTTCTGCCATATTTATCCTGACCCTCATTAACTATACGATATTTACTTGTCTAGTATAGCAGCTATCAGTCTTCAATGCCATTAAGAAGGTCATCAAAACTGACAGCTTCTGCGCGCTTATTAGAATTCTTCTCAGCATCAGCCATTGGCTTAGCCCAAGGGTCTTCCTTATCCAGAAGCCCATTAAGTCCTGCATCGAGATTGCGCTCAGCACCAACAAGACCATCAGAAGAACTTTCACCTGACAGGCCCTTAGCCTGTGCCCACTTACGCTTTACTTCATCAACCTTATCTTCGATGAAGTCCTTACCCATCTTGCGGCCGATGTAGCGGTAAATATCCTTGGACCTATTTGAAGCTACATTCTCTTCAAAACGCTGACGGGTAGATTCATTGGCCTGCCAACCAGTCTTCTGACCAGCAATGATTTTAAACTTCTGGTATCCAGCATTCTCACATGGACCAAGAATCAGATCTACGTCCTGAGGAGCCTTTTCAGCTTCCTCGTAAATATCAATCAGCTCGCCGAACTTCTGATCGGCAAAAGCCCAAACCTTTACAGTTCCCTCACCATTAGCAGGAGCCTTGTTAGTTCCGTTGGTCTGGTACTGGTAAACGTGAGTAGCGTACTTACGCTTTGGCTTGGCGAACATGTCAGGAGCATCCTGAGCAGCCTTGCAAGCAGGGCAGTTCTTAGCGTCTAGGCCACGCTCCTTGATGATATTCTCATCACCAATACAGATTGGATTACCTAGGAACTCAAAGTCCATCTCTTCGCCTTTGTACTGGACTTCACCGTTAATCATCTTCGGTGCACGAAGATTGTGCACATAAGCTGACTCAGGCTCTTCCAGGACAACAATACGGGCGGATTCCTTATTCTCAAGCCTTAGCTTGGGAAAGTTTTCTACTTCTGCGGCACGGTTATTGGAAGTAAAGGACATCTTAGCCATTAATTATCTCTTTTCTCTTTTAACTGAGCGAACACTTCTGGAACGCTATGTCTATTCTACCATGATCCGTACCTTGGATCAAGCTTGGTAGTAGCTTGTTTGTTGCAGGTCTAAACGCTTTCTAAGGTCTTGGCGAATCTTATCCAGACCATAGTAATGAAGCCTGATAATATCAACAGCCTCATTAGCAAAACTCAATAATTCTTCTGCTTGATTTAATTGTCTAGCCTCTTCAAAAGCAGCTAGATTAGCATCTGCGGCACGTTCTTTTCCTGTGCTGTAATCACCAAAGCTAGGACGTTTTCCAGCATTAACAATAGCTTTATCCCATACTTCCTGCCACTGCATTCTGAAAAGTGATACTCGCCTATCAGCAGCAGACTTAGCACGCATTGAACGAGACAAATAATTTTCTATACTGGTGAGAACTTCCTGTACAGCTACTAGGGCTGAATGAATCTCTACAACATCAGCAGAGAAATCAGGATTTTGAAATTCAAATCTTGCTTGAATAACAGCTTCAATATATTTTGTCAGCTCAGTCTGTAGTTCTTGGCTCAATAGGATCAATTCCTTTCATGAACAAAAGCAGTCGAACATCTTCTTCAAGCTGAGCGATTGAACTATTGTTATTGAGTATGTAGTCAACTTTATCTCTAATTGCTACAGATTCTGATGCATGTCCGTCCGAAGTCACCTCGGGCCGATCAATCCAGCAGATAGATCCATGCTTTTCATGAACAAATTCGACTTCGTTTTCAAACCGACAATCAGTGATAACGTAACGAGTGTCATCCCAACTCAGCCCTGGAAATTGCTTATTGAGAATTTCAATCCAGACATCTTCGTGAAAGAAGTTTCGCCCCGCTTCAGTACCAATAACCTGAAGCAGCTTACGAACCTCGGAAATATTTCTCTTAGCCCAATCCCAGCCTGCATCAGCAATCAACTCTGAGAGCCGGATCATTCCATAATAGTGCGTAGGAATCCAAGGATCAATAATAAGTGCTAGTTCTCGTACAGCATCTGCAAAGGCTACTTTAGTAAATCCATACTCTGAAATAAGAACCTTTGCAGCAGTATCTTTACCCGATCCCTTGAGCCCAGAAAATGCAATTAGCATCAGACCTCGCTATTAAAGTTGTCTTTGATTTTATTCAAAATCTTGTTGGCTCTGCCTCGTGCATCTTCAAAAGATATGTCGCCGACTGCACCTAATTGAGTCATCTTGGCAACTACAAGAAATTCAGCTTCGGCCTCTAGTAGCTGAAAAGCGTCTCTGACAGAAAGAACATGACCAGCTATATCGTTAGCAATCAGAATTCGCTGGATATCGCTTTCATCAAGCTCTACATCAAATTTAACCCACTTGCCGGATGCTGTTTCGGCTGAGCCACCTCTAACTATTCTCAATCTTCATCCTCCTCCATAAGCAGCTCCTCATCTAAAAATTCAATGAACAGCCGTCCCGTATAGTCTATGATCTTGCACCAACCTGTGTCAAGGTTGATTTTCCAGTCGGGGAAGTCCACAGCACACCCACACGACAAATAAATAGTCTGTCCAGCTTGGTAAGCTGCACTATTAGTGAGCGTATAAGTAATGGATTGTGTCCAATTGTGGACTCTCCCGCCACAGCTATGACACTTAACTGAAAAGTCCTCAGTATCCATGCCACAAGTCTAGCAAGATCTCAGCTAGAACGCAATATCTGCCGTCAGCCTTTGGAATTGCTCAGGAGTCATGCCAGAAAATTCATACTGCACTATGGCCCCTCCTAAAGCCATAGAAATTATGTTTCTATGCTTCTCAGCATCTAGCTTAGTATCAGTCTGTGGCATCAACAATTCCCCCTCCGGAGTCTGGAGAAGAACATTCCTGGAGCCGCCTGAGAGCTTGTCTAGCAATTTATTGAAATTAACCCACTGTTCTTCTGTAGGCATGTGATCAATAATTACAACAACTCTTTCAGCTTGCTGCTTAGGACCGCAACCCTCAGGGTCTTCTAGATAAGCTTTTTCTTTTAGCTTCTTATCAATTTCTGCTGTAGAAGTGAACTTCTCTGCCTCAGATCCAAGTGTAGGTAAGTATATATTCCTAGGAGTATGGGCTACAGTCTCATCTACTTCTTCAGGAGTTGGAGGTTCCATTACAGTACCTTCAGAGATTCTGTTTGCTGGTTCATCTTCAAGTGTAGGTAAGTATATATCTCCTGGAGTAAGTACAGGACCATCTTCTACTTGGATAGCTCCATCTTCAAGAAGCTTAATCTCCTTAACTGATCCCCAACGCTTTCCTACATGCCAATCAGCTTTCATCATAGGCCACCCCGGTACTGGAAAGATTACCGCAGGTTGAAGAACACGAATAACGTCAGCTGGATTAAGGCTGCGATGCACATAAAACTCCAGTGCATCGTGGACATTCATGAACAGCCTTACTTTATCTTTCCAACCCATTTTACGAATAGCCTTACGAGCACGAACCATTCCAATTCTGACGTAATCACCAGTAGCTCCACCTTGTACAGGATAGTTGAAGCAAGCTCTTTCTCCGCCTTCACGAATCCAACGGCGAGAATCGGTAAGTTCCCAAATAGGAATCATACGACCAAATTTGGTAACTACATGTCCGTGCTGATAGCCGAATTCAACCTGCTTTTCGGTAAATCGCTTAAGCTTAGGAAAAGCAGCAAAATATTGATTGAACAGATCTTCTGCCTCTTCTCTGGAGACATTAAGTCTTTTACCCAAAGCAATAGGAGTCATACCGAACAAAAGGCCGAAACCAATAGTCTTAGCCTTGGATCGATATTCTTTTGTTACTTGATCTTTAGATAGCTTGAACATCATCATAGCTACCTTGGTGTGAACATCCTCATCGTTTTCGAATGCTTCGATGAGTGCTGTCTCATTTGCCAATCCTGCGGCTGCTCGATATTCAGCCTGAGACAGGTCAAATCCTAGAATATAGTAATCATCAGGTGCGATTACCGCGTCACGGAAATTCAATTTATAGCTGGTGCCGTCTGCCAACTTGTAGTAATAACTCAGCGGAGTCTTACCATCATCATCTTTCAGGTTTACTGATGGCTGATTTTGCTGGTTAGGATTAGCGGAACTGAATCGAGCAGTGCGCACATAACTTTGGTTCAATGAAGGATGCACCATACCATCCGGAGCATATCCGTAATCCTTGGCATATTTATCCAAGAAAGATGTAGTCAGTCGCTTCATGTTCTTATAGTTGGAAATCTTCTTAACTACAGGATTCTTTTCTGCCAAAATATCCAGAGCCATCTTCCCAGTAGACATTTTTTTGTCTTCCTTGGCGGCACCCTTAGTACTTGTGGTATAGACATTTACCGTCAGACCCAGACGCTCGAACAGGATCTCAGATAGCTGTTTAGGGCTCCCCAGATTAATGTTGAGCTTAGTTCCTGGCATGCCTAGTAGTTCGGCTAGCTCAGACTGAATTTCGTCATTTAATTTGGCTGTAAACTCCTTGGCTCGATCAGACGCCTCCTGCATGAAAAACCAGTCATAGCGGATGCCGCAGTCCTCCATATCACAAATGACATAGACAACTTCCATATCCACTTTATAAACTAGTTGATCTTTCACTTTAGGGTACTGATCAAGATGTAAAGCTAAACACCATAGGGCGTCTTCACATGCATACGTTACTACCTTTGAACTGAGATCTAGTACATTAAATCGAAAAGCCTTTTTCTTCTTCTCAGTAAGGTGCTCGAACAGTTCTTCGAACTTAATCATCTTGTGTCCGAATTTGTTCAGTACCAGATCCTTTAGACCAAAATCCTGAAACTCTCGGGTGATATAAGCTTCTACCTGAGTATCTGACCTGGCAGGAAAATACCCGCTAGATTCTCGAACGTCTTTTCCAAAAATAGGATGATCTGATAATATCTCACGAAAAAACCGTGCCATGCGTCTAAGTTCGAAACCTAAATTGTGCGCAACGATCAATCCTGATTGGAATGACTTCCAGAGAATTTCTGCGATAGCTAGATGATCAGTAAGATTTTCAGCAAAGTCATGAGCCATAGGAACATACCTTGCCCAATTAAGAGAATTGGTAAAACTGAAACCTACTAACAGATTTGTTTCTAGCTTTAGTGATCCTCGATCATCATCTTCTCCATGATACCCTGTTTCAATATCAAAGCCGATAGGCAGACCCTTATCGATCATGCCTGCCCAGAATTTTTCTAATTCCTCTACAGATCTTACAATGTCGTAGTTTTTAGTTACTACAGTTGACATATATTCTCCTAGTGTTGATTACAGGGAACACTATATCCCATATGATTTTTCATCTTCTTTAGATTTTTTCGTATGGCAAGTACTACAAAGCATCTGTAAATTATCTGGGTGGTGCTTGCAACTAAAACGAGACTTATCTCCGCGACGAGGAATAATATGATCGCAGGTCATCTCGTCTCCACGTAGTCTTACTATGTTCTCACACAGGCCACAGTCAGCGCAATGGCTATGGCGAGGTTCACCATGACTACGTATACAGTTACATTTGCGCCTAGATAACTTAACAGCTAACTGTCTAGCTAAAAAATAACGGTGGTGCAGACGCCATGCCTCAAGACATGATCCACTGCACCACCTTTTTTGTTCAGGTTTAAGCTGTCCAGAACACCAGCGACAATCACTATCCTTGCCAGACCAGCTAGATAGCGTACAATGAAGAGGATTTACTGTCATAGGCAATCACAATAGAGCGAAAAGCCCAGCCGAAACCCACAAGGCTAATTTGTGTAATGATTGATCTGACTGATACATCCCACAAACAGGAGTTTGCATTTCAGCAAAATTAGCTGAGCCTGTTTTTTGTAGAAGCCATCTTACTGGCCAGCGTCTATCAATAAACCCATGAGTAATGGCTGAAAAAAGTATAGCAGCAATAAAACCTAGGAAAGTAATTGGTAGATTGAATACTGCAACCACAATAATCAACATTACTACCATTACAGCATGATAAGCTAGCACATGCTGAATTATGTGTGACCAACCAAGCCACCCAGGTTTGGCTTTGTTCGCTGCCATTTTATCAGTCTGTCCTGCAATATGATCAGCAAATTCATGAGCTACGCCAGCAGTCCAAGCAAACATCAATGCTGTAACTGCCGTAGGAATCCATTCCATTACAGGATTCCTGTCTTAGCCATTTTCCCCAGCGTCATCCACTTCTTGTGAACAGCAAGAGCCTCTTGAGGAGTTAGCTCGCCCTTGGAGCCGAAATTGTTCTTAGCGTTCCACGCCTTCCAAATTTCGTCGTAGGACATTTCCCAAGTTGGCTTCTGATCTGACACTATATTTCTCCTTATTCGATTTACTTACTGTACCGGTGACGAGAGTCGAACTCGCATGCCTTTCGGCCAAGGGGTTTGAATCCTCTATGTATACCATTCCATCACACCGGCCTACGTTCCCTAACTTCAGGATGAGACTATGCCCAAACCTGACCTCCATGTTGATCATATATGCGCAATCAGATCAACCCCTCCCTCAGGAACAACTCTATCTTACCACTCAATCGGTCAATCGTCCAGCGTTGACTTTCTCAACGCTGTAGGAGCCTACCTCGTTAGTGTAGACGATCTCCTTGATGCCTGCCTCAACAATAGCCAACATACACCAGACGCAAGGCCGACTCATCATTGTTTCTCCATGCTTATTGATTCTAGCAATATAGATGGTGCAACCTCGAAGATCCTCACGAACCTTCAGCAATTCTCTCAAGGTTGCACGCTCAGCATGGTCAGAAACATTATGCTCATCTACTGCTGGGGCATTACGAAATTTATTAGGAGCAAAACCTAGAACCTTATTACCCTTAGCGACGACAGCGCCATGCTTCCATCGATAAGTGCTGCCCTGTGCCACCTTGACAGCACGTCGGATCAGGGTCTCATGTCTCTTCATGTTGTGAAGCTTACACGGTCAGTGTGTTCGTGTCAACTCTGCACGATTACAGTAGGTCAAAAAATTAATGCCTAGATTTTCCATATAAGTCATTGCTACTACAGAATCCCACCAAGCATTATGTACGAAGGCAATGTGCTTAGCTTCATATTCTGTTAAGAACGATCCCAATTCAAATCGTCCCTCGTAAGGATTAAGTGTAGCTACTGATTGGTCTATATTACTGATAGACCATCCTCCGATGGTATCATCAATTACAGCGTACCAACGACAGTACAAAATCTCAACCTCAGTAATAGGCTCTTTCTTAAAATCTCTTGCCATGTAACCTCTCCTTTTTGGAAATAATGTATTGCTGTTTTAAGTGTTTTTAGGGTTACCACAAACAGATTAACGCTTCCAATACTCCTACTTTGGCTCCATCTCGCATAGCGCCATCGATTGTTGCTAAAAGCTGACGACAATACTTAATCTTTTTGTCGTCGTAATCTCTAACAACCGGTTTAAACTTTTTGATAAGAAAGATTTTAATCCCTGTAGTAGCTGCGATATCTCCGTCATACATTCGCCTACGAACGCATCTGCCAATTTCTGAAATCATAGTTAGTCTACTGTCTAGTCTAGCTACTACTCTAGAAACTTCATCTTCAGAAATTGTTTTCAGCGCAGTATACGCAGCAACTTTATCTTGTGTAATTAAATAATCTGCGAAGGAATCCAAAGCCAATTCTTCAGATAACAATGCTAAAGCTTTAGCATTAGGTGATCCCTGCCATAAATGTACCTTACGCAGTACATTATATAGCTCTGCGGTATCACCTGAGGTTCGTTCTATAAGTTCTTTTGCTGCATTACTAGTTAATCCATAACTAGTAACCCATTTCATTAGGTCTTCATCATTAGGCATAGAACATCTGATGAATTTACCTTTAGTCCTTATCAGTTCAATATGTTCAGCGTAAGTGACTTTTTTACCCTTACTGAAAATTGCTGAAGCGTCACTCTGGTAAGATATTAGAAGTAAATAATTTTTTGGATTACTTCTTGAATTCGCTAGCCAATCATAAATGCCTGACCAATCGGAAATCTGCTCAGCGTTCCTGATTATAGTAAGTCTGTTTGCTTCAGGATCAAGCGGGTATTGGCTGATAGATTCCCAAGTAATCTCGTCTTGACCTGCGTCAAGATTAATAAAATCAGTAGCAGGTGCCTGCAAGATATTCTTAATGTCATCTATCACCAGCTCAACTAAAGTAAACTGATCTCCACAAACATACGTTACTTTTGAGACATCTTGTTTTCTGGCATATCCCTGCCACTGATTAAAGTTCATCTACTGTCCTGGAACAAATAACTTAGCTGGATTGACATTGCCTACGCCTTGCATAAGCTGTGCTTCGCGAACAACCTTTAAGGTTTTTTCTAATTCAGCCTTCATGCGAATCTGATAATTTCTTTCAAATACCAGACGGGCACCCTCATCTAGGAAAGTATCAATAAATACCTCAAGTTTGATGAGGGCAATTCCAGCTAAATCAATTTCTCCAGGAATACCACGAGCCTTATCCTTATTACTCTGGGCTAGGCGTTCAATATCCTTTTTTATCTCTTCCAAGTTTATTTCTTCTGAAGCCACAATTATCCTTTCATAAGTGCTTCTAATGCTACACGCACAGCAAGCTGCGGCCGTGCTGATGCTACTGTACTCCACATGCCGAGAATCTTCAAGGCCAACATCCGATCAGCAAAAGGTCCTAGTAATTTGGGAGAATACAATTTCCAGTTTTGACTAGCAGATTCCTGTAACATGTCTATAATAACAGAAGCTACTCCTTCATCAACAGCCTTATAAGCTTGACAGAATAATACATAATCTTGACTCTCTACAGCCTGCAAGACATTAATTGCTGTAAGCTGTAGGGTGGAATTTCTATACGCATCCATAGCCAAGTCAACTCGACCTAAAGTACTTACTCTTTTAGCTTCTTCCTCAGGCAAGCCTTTCTCGATAAGAATAGTAAAAAGTTCATCAGGTTTTAGCAGACCTACAGAGTATTTTTGTCCTCTGGTACGCAGAGTGGCAGGGAGACGATTTGAACTAATTAGAGAAAATCTGGCGTACGTTGGAGGCTGTTCTAGAGTCTTAAGAAGCTTATCCATAGCCCTGTCTGTTGCTAAGTCAAGATTAATAAGAGCAAACTTTAAATTCCTGACAGGATAGGTTGCCATAAAATCTTTAACCCTGATAGCTTCTTCAACTGTTAAATGAGAAATCTCCGTAAAATCTACTCTGGCGATATTGTTTTTGATTGCTGCATAAGTAGCAATCATTCTTTTGCCTACAGAAGGAGGCCCGGTAATAATAGAAACCGGGGGCAACTGTGAGCTTAATGCTCCAATTACCCCCTGGTGACCTACAAGCATATTTTCTTATCCTTCGAAATGCTGAGTTTCGTTTGGGTTTACATAAGTTTCGCCTGGTTGCGTTACTGGGCTAGCATCCCCAGGCATATCACGTCCAGCCCAAGTTTCAGCTTGCTCAATAGGTTCTTTACGTGGACGACCACGACGTTTTGGCTCAGGCTTTTCTACAGCGCTATACTCATCAGCTAGAGTATTAAGCAAACTCTTACCAACAACAAAGCTATCTCCACCATCAACAGGAGCAAGCCTATATCCAGTTTTTACCTTATAGCCTAATGGAGTAGCTACAGCTTCGTCTGATTTAAATTCCTCAACTACAGTGAATTGCTTACCTGCAAACAATTCATCCATACGAGCTTTACGAGTACTATGCCACTTAGTATTTTTTTCTGCCATATTACACCTCTCTCAGTAGTAGCAAGCGCTACTTACTTTAAAATCGGTGGAATATGACTTTTTCCTGTCTGTCGAATCTCCTGAATATCAGTGAAAAGCTCATGAGCTATACCTTTATAGAGGGATTCGTGTTGATCATGCTCCGCAGCAGCTTGGCAATACCTGACATATAGAACTACTTCTAAATTCAGTAATTCGGCGACATCGTTGTCCATCGAGAAAATCCTTAACAGCTAATCTTCAGCATTCAACATGCTAACGGTTTTAGAATAATTAAGTATCTCCTTGTAATCCCAATTGTTTATCGTACAAGTATGTCTAAATATAGACAACGCTAAACGCTGAAGTTCTACACGATCAATACCTAAAGCATAGGAGCCTATAGCCTGCGCATGCTGAATCCAGTGTTTGGGACACATGGTTAACCTTAGATTAAATGAGTCTAACATCACAGGATCGTACCTGTCAAGATATTCTCCTTGCATCCCCATCTTGGTCAGTGTCAACTCTAGTAACGCATATATTTGAGGAGTAAATTCTAGAGTTGTCAGAAGACCACAACAATCTGACGGATAACTTTGTATAAGCTGCTGAAAGAACTCAAACTCAGTTTGCGAATCATGTACTGTCATTTGACAACTCATAGCTTCTCCAACATATCTTTCATAACCTTCTTGCAGACAGTCAACCATTTGACTGCGTCTTCGTCTGTCTTAACAACACTAAGTAAATCAAGGCATTGATTAAGTTTACTAGCAATAGTATCTTCTAATTGCTTAGAAGCCCAGTCTGTAATAATTCCAGAGCAATACATTTTCAAAGCATCAGCCAAAGCTAATATATCAGGATTTTCATGAGGTTTAATAGTAGCCTCTTCCCAGCGCTCTTCAAGAGACTTGGGAGCATATCCAATATCCTCTAGCAAAATAAAAGCTGCATTCTGCCAAGAACAATCTCTCTTAGCTGCGGTAAGTGTAACAGGTGAATACCGCTTACTGCAAGAAAAACAATAAGCGGTATTACTATTACCATATACACGCATAGCTTTAGAGATTCCTCCGTCTGAATGATAGAACCCAAAAGGACAATAAACCTTTTTGTTTCCCCCATTTCGGACAGATTCTGGTACTGCTATACCTAAACTTGTCAGAACATCAGCGATATGTACGCGCTCATTTGCTTCGTCTATCCATGACTTCTGACGCAACATAATTAGTGAACCTCAGCTCCTACTGCTTGAGTAGTCAGAAGTGTACGAATATCAATACTAATAGCCCAGCCATCGGCATCGAGAGCATCTCCTAGTTTGGTAGTGTGATGCCCACAAAAATCCAATTCGGCAGAACCTTTATTAAATCGTACATAAGCTTGCGCGCCACAACGGTCACACCTATCAGTACTTACTAATGAATCCATTTTCTGCCCCTTTCCAAGTGGCTAGTATACAGGAAATATCGGATCACAGGTCAAACAGGCTAACAGAGTTTGTTGCCATGAAACTACCTAGATCTCGATTTGCTTCGAATGCTCCGTTAGAGGCAGAAGCAAAGTAGCTCGTTGCGTAGTCTACAGTAAGATCGATGCCGTGCACAACTTCACCATCACGATTCTTGACAATCTGGGCCTTAAGGTCAGAAATCCGAGTCTTTTCCATCGGCTCAAGAATAGTAATAACTATATCAGATGAAGCTGACGCTTCTGCCGTTTCAGCCAAAGCTGAGGAATTGTAATAACCAGCATCCTGCGCTTCCTTCCAAGATTGCCTGTTAGTCTGCCAGGGAGAGACAATAGGAATTCCACGACCATCATCAAAGGTAGTAGCAAACTGCTTTACCTCCTTGAGGGATTCCGCCAGCTCTTCACGGGTAGTTCCAAACCTGCGATCAGGTTTGAGAAGATTGATCGAGTCAATAACCAACAGATCAACATTAAATTCTCTTTGAAACCTATTTACCTTAGCTTCTGATGTTCCGATAGTAGCATTCCTAGGAACCTGAACAATCACCAACTTTCCATAATTAGGATTGTTAGTGAAGTCATCCACGATGGCGCGGAATATTTCCAACTTGTCCTTAGGGAAAAACTCGATTCCCTTTTTGATATCGTTAGAGTTAATTCCTTCAGGTAAATCAAATTGCGGATGTCGAGAATGTCTAGCCAGTAGACGCCTTCTTACTTGAGGGCGAAGAGTTTCTGTGGTAAGAATAACTACATTCTTACCTTGCTCAATAGCTGCACTCCATGTCAATTGAGTTGAACCTAATGTACTCTTGCCGCTAGACGTATATCCAACTACCAAGTCTAGTTCCCCTGGATAGAGCCCATTAATATGCCTATCAATAGCCGGAATGCCAAACTTAATTCCACCTGCTGCACGAGGGGAGGTGAATTCTTCCCAAATTTCATTGTTTTCCTCGCGAGCATCACCTTCTGGAGATTCTTGCATAGAAAGTTCGCGATCAATTTCGGCAAACTTTTCCAATACTACTGAACGAGCATCTTTGTGCCCGAACAAATCAATGCCCTTAGCACCCTTGGCCCCTCTATTAAGAACTTCCATTCCTAAAGTAATAGCTTCTGCTGTTTTCTTTTCAGCAGACAATTCCTTTAGTTGTTCAATACTCCATCTAAAGTCATCATCTCTAATGACTTGCTTAGCAAGCGTATCGTAAGTTTCTAGATAAAGTGCTTGACGGCCAGCGTCGATACCCTTATTTACTAGAAGATCTTCTAGTGCTGCACGACTTAAGATTCCTCTTGCTGCTTCAAGATAACGTGAAAGCAAAAGGAATAATGTTTTGTATTGAGCATCAGGAAAATGTACTTCGGTTAGTTGGTTAAATGCTCGATCAAGTAACTGAAGTCGTTCATTATATGGGCGGTCTTCAGATAGAATTGCTCCTAGAACAACTTTACTATGTTCTAAGGATGTACGAGCCACTTAGTTATCCTTTCGTACAAATGCTAGCACTTCAGTATCTCTGGGATAGAAACCTTCATTTGACTCCCCTGCGGCTACATACCACATATCATCGCAAGAGTGAAATACACTTGATACTAGCCCTTTACCTGCTAATAAATCATCTTTTTGAAGGTCCTGTACTTTAATATTGCGCCATTCACGGTCTACTGCTTGTCCTGCGGTAGCAGTAGGGCGGCCAAAACCTTTTCTAGATTTTTTACTTTTAAATTGCCCCACTTGTCAAACCTCCTGTTGATCCGTGGCCTGATTCGCCACGTTCAGTTGAGTCTAGCTCATCTACTTCCAAAAAGCTAGCTTGCTCATGCCTCTGGAATACAATCTGAGCAATTCTGTCCCCTTTTGCGATGTTCACAGGAACAGAACCCAAATTTATCAGGTTAACAAATATTTGTCCTCGATAACCAGAATCGATGGTTCCAGGAGAATTAAGAAGAGTAACAGCATTTTGTGCTGCCAACCCGGAACGAGGTTGTACTAAACCTACCCAGCCTACCGGCATAGCAATAGCAATTCCTGTTGCAAACAGATGCCATGCACCAGGCATCAATTCAGCAGCCTCAAAACTATAAAGATCTGCTCCTGCATCTCCCTTGTAAGAATAATTCGGAATAATAGCTTCCGGATATAACTTTTTTATCTTAACCATATTTCCATACATTTTTATCCTCTTTCCAAGGCTGCGGCAGTCATTGCGTCTTTCACAGCGACAACTCCGAGAGCGTGTAGTTGTGATACTCGTGACTCTTCTAGTGCTAGCTCTTCTGCTACTCTACGCAAATCCATTTTACCATAATAACGTAGTGCTAAAATTACTTGAATCTCTGGGGGCAAATTTTCTACTGTTGATGTCAAAATAGTCAACATATCACGTGAAAATGCTGCGCCCTCAGTATCGATAGAGTCTTGCAACTCAGGAACTACTGAAGCATTATCTTGCACACTATTACTAAAGTGAGCTTCAAGACTAATAGGTCGTGCAGATAGTCGAGCGTAAACTTTATTAATTTCAACTACAGACATACCTGTTTTTTCTGCTAATTCTTCTATAGGTATGCCTTCATCCTGCCCTGCGTCTTTTAGCTTTTTAGCTTTGCTCCTGAGGGTTCTCGTAGCCCAATCCTCGCGTCTGATGTGGTCACGAATTGTGCCTCTGATCCTAAGACTGGCAAATACTTTAAAAAATTGCACTGCCTTAGGATCATAGCCATTCTTCTCACAATAAGGTACCCAACGATTGGCTGCGTCGGTAAGTCCTTCGTATGCTAACGAAACCATATCATCTAACTTGAGCGCATGAGTAGCTGTCCGCCATTCTCTATTAGCTATAGTCTTAGCTAAATCTAAGTGATTTAAAATAAGCGAATCTTTATCGTAACTCATCTCCCAGCCCCTCCAATCATATTCAACATTGCCAGAGGGGACAGAGCATCAAATAGCTCACTTCGGCTATCCCAGATAAAGTCAATCAGAGCTTGCTCACGTTCTAATGCTGGCAAATATCTCTCTTCTTGAGTACCTACGGTCAATAAATTGTGCACATAAACAGAACTATACTTCGACCCATCGCGACGGATGCGGCCTGCAAGCTGTTCCATACGTGAAGGATTCATAATCATGTCAACATTAATCAAATGGCGAGCTACTTGAAGATTAAGTGACTGCTCAATAGAAGTAGTCCCAATCAATACTCGACAGTTGGGATCATTCCAGAATTGCTGCTGCGCTGCAAAACGATCAGCGTTATTCTTAGTCTCGCCCCAAATAGTAGAAAAGCCTACACCAGCTCTACTCAATCTGGATTGAAGTGCTCGAACGCCGTTTTTAAAATTAATAAATACTACGACCTTCTCATCAGAAAGATCACCATCAACTAGCTTCTCTTCAACCCAGTCAAGCTTTACTGAGGTGTTAGGACCATCAGGCTCTCCTAATGTAGCCAACCCTCCGCAGATTTGCGCACCATAAAGGAATTTAGCAATAGCGGTGGCTCGCTTTACTTCTTCACCCTGAGTTTTTATGATTCTTAAAACACCTTGCTGGAGTTCTCGATATTTATCCATTTGAGCTTTGTACGGCTCAAGAAATACATTAGTTGGGATAACCGCTGGTAGGTCGACATCATCAATATCGTTAGCAGTCCTTCGCAAAGCCAGATGCTTTGTTTTTTCCTTAAATTCAGGAAGGTTCTTATACCCCACTACTTTACGTTTAGTACTAATCTTACCTGTAGAAGAAACTTCATTCACCAATTCCTTTTGCAGATATCTGCGCTCAAACGAAACTGGTGAGCCAAGAACTTCTCGGGCACCAAGTAGGGAAAGAATATTGTAAAGATCTTGTAGCCTCTTTTGCAGAGGGGTTCCTGTGAGTACATAGATGTGCGGAGATCTTCTAGTAATACGCCCCACAGCATAAGCTGTTGCTGTATCACCATTTCTAAGCGCATCAACATCGTCAATAAATACAGCTTGGAAATTAAACGCCATATCAAGTTGTTCTAGATCGTTAATCAAAATAATAGGGTTTACAACACAGATTTCCCATTCTGTAAAATACTTTTCCCTGCGCTTTTCTTTTGGACCTTCTGCAACAATCACCTTAGTATCTTTCAACAAACGATTAAGTTGCATTTCCCATTGCGGCACAGCAGCAGGGCGGCATACTACTAGAATTCTCCCGCCATCAGCTAATTCATTAGCCTCTTTCAATACAGCAGCGGTTCCGGCCGCCTGAATAGTCTTTCCGGTTCCAACGCTGTCAGCAAGCAATCCGAGTCCAGCCGTATAAAGCCAGGCTACTCCCACTCGCTGATGCTTACGAAAAACAACCCCACACTGCTGACAGGTGGGGTCTAAATCTTCATGCTCTTCGCAAGGGGAGCTATTAAAATATTTTAGATCAGGAAGTTCAATGTCTGTAACATTCCTAATTCTCTCTGCTACCGCTTTCCTTTTGGCAGTCGATAGCTTATTGATCTCAAATAGCACAGTCGCCCCTAAAGTTTATTTTTCTTCTTATTAGCGTTGCGCTTCTTGTCAGAACGAGCCGACTCCAAGATATGTACGGCATACATTACGTCTTGCCCAAATGCGAGCAACGCTTCAGTTACTAGTGTATCATACTTGGCCCAGTCAGGACTAGGTTGTTCTTGGAGTCGGTTCGTCACGTATTACCTTACCTTACGTCTGTATCTGTAGTATTGCCTGGGACTAACTTTGGTGTGGCTTCAGTCTGATGACGATCCAAAGCCTTAAGTGCGTCCTTACCAACAGATCCTAGAGATCCTACCACAGTACCTAGAACAATCTGAGACCATAGGCTCAACTGATCCAGGGAATGGTTAGCGATCTCAATACCCTGAGCAACGTCTACATGCGCGCCGATGAATACGACTGCGATACCAGATGCCCAGGCTAGAAGCTGAGTAAGAACAGCACTGGTGTCTCTACCACGAAGCTGTCGAACAAAATCCACAAGCTTCTTTGCAAATGCGGCTAGTAATGCCAGCTCTGCTCCCATTTTTCCTCCTTGAGTGGAGATAAGCAAGTTTTACTTATCTGTAATTATAACAACAAAACTAGAATTGATCAAGTTTTAAGCAATCCTAGTTACAATTAACATTGTATATTGTTTCAATGTAGTTGTTCCTGTAGCAGAAATCTGTGCCCAGTTGATGGTAATGTTTCCTGAATCAGCCCCTACGATAATAATTCCTTTTTCGTGGAAAGAAATTGCTCCGACAGTGGTATCAGTTCCATAACCAACATCAGTATTGAAAGCATAAGAACCTACACGAGTAGCTGTAGAATCTCGGCTCGTCATTGTTAAAGCTGGACCAGAAATCATTCTCTGTCCAACGCTTCCAGGTGGTGCCCACCAGTTAATACGGATATCTCCACCAGAAGACCCGTCAGCATGCCCAACTAATTCAACCTCATAAACGCCATTAGGTACTACAGGAATAATTAATTGAGGATCGAATGTTGGTGTAGTAGTTCCTGATCGAGAAAGGTCAGAGGTTTTATACGCTACTTGTCTCTTTCCGATTCCTCCAACATTCAGATTTCCCGCTAAGTTCAAGTCTCCTGTAAAGGTTCCATCTACATCCAAGTTTCCTGTAACCTGAACATTACTAAAGCTACTCGACCCTGTAACAGATAACTGATTCTGAAGGCTAAGATTTCCTGTAACTGCAAGCTGATTGCTTGTAGCACGATAGATCCTAGTTTCTGGTGCTGTAGTTCCTCCACCGATTCTGATGCCATCATGGTTGATTTCAAGAGAATGTGTTGCATGACTAGCTTGCTTGAATTTAAGCAGGGGAACAGAAGTAATAGTAGCTACTACAACGTCAAATATAGCGGCAGGAGAGGTAATACCTATACCAATTCTATTTGCTGTTCCCAACAGAATGTTGTTCAAGAAAGTAGCTCCGGCATTTAGCAAATAATTCCAGGCTGATCCAACACGAAACTTTGCTCGCCCTGTGTCAGTCTCATATGAAGCAACTCCTTCATACATTACAGTAGGGTTGACCGCTGACGTAGACTGAACAAAGCCAACAGCGTTATCGAGCTTCTCAAGATTATCGTTAAGATCAGTAGCTACATTCATAGGTTCGCTACCATCGTCAGCAGGCATATACATGCCTACTCTTGGTGTTGTGCTAGCCACTATTACCTCCTAGGTTCCCTTGTTAAATCGGCTAGAGTTGAAGTGTAGGTAAGTATATATTCCTAGGGATGGATCAGGTTCTCAGCTTCAAGATGTTTGTTAGTGATCAATGCATCTACTCCTACGTCAGCCATCTTCTGCCAGCAAGATGCAACATCAGTTGTTGGAGAATCTGTAGTCCAAGTAAATATCTTTAATCCACTAGCCTTATACATACCTACGACTGCTTTATCTAATCTGTCATATCGAACAACATAACCTTCAGCACCAATTTGTTTGATTGTCGTAGGCAAGCGTGTCATTCCTGCGGGAGGATATTCAATAACGAAAGTTGTCACATCTGGATAGAAGTCTTCCATTGCTGTAACACTAGCTACACTACCCATGTAGACTGTCTTATTCAGGTAATTGAAACGAATAATATAATCATAAAGCTTTTGAGCCTGGGCCTGAGTAGGGATAGCTTGCATATCTAGCAGCAAGCCAACATTGGCATCACGAGCAGCATCAAAGAACTCGTAGCCATAAGGCAAGTGCAACTTATCTGTGGACGCATCTACCTTACCGTGGTATTCTGGATATTGCCAGCTACCATCAGACTTCTTTCTGTTCCAAGGATCGTAATTAGCAGCATTCAAATTTTGTGTTTGGGACAGCCACAAGTTACTTACCAGGCCAGTACCGTCAGTAGTTACACCTACATCAGACCCATGCAAAGCTACTGGGAAGTTGGATTTGTTGAAATTAACATCAATCTCTACCCAGGTCAGATTAGAGTTTTTCTTTTTAGCTGAAACTATACCTTGAACTGAGTTTTCTGGTGCTTCTAGTGGACCTGTTTTATGGGCGATTATTACAGGAGTGTCAGATGATAGATTTGGTGCCGCAGTAGCCGGGGATGCACCAGCTACTACAACCAATAAGGTACTTACGATTGCTAATACTTTTTTCAATTTCAATCCTTACTTAACGTAGACAATAGTCAAGACAGGTTCATTTGACTGCCCATTACCATTAAATTTTCCATATTGAGTTTTTGTTCCATCTGTAGGTCCAAGTGCGATACCTTTTGCTGCACCTGATTGGAAATCTTGACCTACTGCAACACCTAGGCTGACTTTTCTCTTTCCAGGCTTTGGCCAATTTGATGAGGTTACTCTTTGCTCATCTACACGAGAACTGCTCCAAGTAGAAGGTCTTCCTGTATAATTGTGCGTACCAATTCTTGCCGTACCACCATCATTCCAATACCAGTGATTAGCATACATAGTAATATAACAAGCTTTAATAGTAGCATCCTTGGTGTCTGCTAAGATTTTTGCATAATCAAAACCACACAAGGCTCTAGCATCATTAAGCCAGTTATCCGCACCTGAGTTTCCTTGCACCATCGTTGATCCATGAGAAGATGAATAATCTCCATTGGATCGATAGGTACCAGACCAGGTTGCAGCATAATTCTTGGTATATTCAATTTTAGGTTTAGGTGCTACTGCGCGAGGAGTATCGATAGTCGGAGCTGGTGTTCCTGCTGGGCTTACACCAGCATCATTAATGATTACCGTGTCTGTTTTAGGAAGACCTACATCCTCTACCCAAATTAATGTTGTGCTTTCTACTCCTGTGTTACCTTGCGCGTTTACTGTAGGAGTACCAGCACCTCCTTGAATTGACCACAAAATTCTGTGGAGCCCAGGAGTAAAGGTTCCAGCATAAGTAATGTGAGCAGCAGCATTACCGCCAGCCGCAGCAGCGCCTACGGAAATAGACTGCTGAATCCATGGCATATCTAAAGTAGGGGAAATTTCCCCAGCATCACGAAGCCTCATTACAAGACGATCGTTAGCTGCGGTAGATTCCCATTCTGTTACAGCACAGATCATATATGTACGGGATTCTTCCGCGATAAAACTGATTTCTAAGAATCCTCTTTCATTACCTGCGGCTGCTCCAACAATAGAAGCACCAGGATAGTATCCAATCGAGATAACACCCTTACCCATTGGATCAATAATATCAGACTTTAGTGAATCACCGCCAATATTAATATCATTTGTGATAGAAATATCTTGGAATGACCCTCGACCGGTACCATCAATTCCCGCAAGAGTAATGGTAGGATCTTCTAGATCTTTAATCAATAGGAAGTTACCATTTACACCGGGATTACCTAACAAGCTAACAGTAGGATCTTCGTCTTCAGAATAAATTCTGAATCCTTCAAAGTTCATTTCAGCACGAGCACCGCTTTCGCCGGTCTTAATTACCCCACCAAGAATGATAGAGGCGCTAATAGTTCCGGCTGTAATCTTTGAAGCTGTTAGGTCACTGATATGTGCATCGTCAATAAGATTTACTGTAGCAGTAACAGCATTAGATGGTGCAGATCTGTTTCCAGCAGTATCTATTGCGATTACTCGAACATAAATGTTTTCAGTAGAGTCTACATTGAATGTCTGAATAACCGGAGTACCTGAACGAAGCATTCCTGCGTCTGCTAAAATTTTTCCTACTCTGGTAGTTTCGTTGGGATAGAAATTAGCATCACCTACGTGCACCTCTAAATATGCCATATCTGGAGGCAAATTGAAGGTTCCTCCTTCTGCCTTGCCTAAGAAATGCTGAACCTGAATGGCTACCATGCTAGAAGCAATTACAGGTGGCGCAGGCTTAGGCGGAGCAATAGTATCAGTTTGCGCAGTAAAGCTGAAACTGTCTGACCACTCAGAGAAATGCTGAGGTGTAGATGAGTCTACCGCACGAATTTGTAAATCATAAGTTACTCCTGGGGTAAGCTCCTGAATTACAGTGTTTAATTGCCCCCAAGCTACATAAACTGTTTGCCACCCGGCATTAGTAATTGGTGGTAATACAGGCTGAGCCCAAGTAAGTAGATCTGACCATGCAGCCTCTCCTTCAACAGTTTCCCAAGATGACTGCAAATCAGCAGTAACAGAAGGCTTGTACCTTAATTCATAATGATGACCATCAGTGATGTATGAACCATCTGTATTGTAAGGCAATTCCCAAGAAATATCTGCTTGAGCGCGAACAGAAACTCCATCGGAAGGGTAATATACATTACTGTACACACTAGTAAGATTAGGAGTTTCAGGAATGGTTTTATCTCCCGGAGCCTGAGGAATCCAGTATCCGCGAGAAAAAGTTAGAACATCGCCTTCTACAGCACTACTTACTACAACATCTCTTAATCCTGCTAGAGTTACTTGCTCAATTAAAGTAATAGCACTGATAGCAGAACCTAGGGTAGTTCCTCCTGAAGCACTCGAAGCTGATAAATTAGCTACTTGCTGCTTTAATCTTTCAATCAGCAATTCACGTCGAGATTGTAAGGTTAATTCAACAGTTTGGGTGGCATCAGATGCTACATTGACAGCAATACCTACTACGCGCCATTGGCCAATAGAAACATTATGATTTGAATCGATATTCTCAATAGAGATCCAATCACCTACATCGTAATCTTTAAATACTCTACGACCTTCCTGATTGGCTGCAACAGATACTCTCCAAGATACCTTCTCGTCCTTTAAATCTTCTAAAGATGAGTTAAGAACTTGGGTAAGGTCATCTAAGTCTGTGGCGTTTCCAGCAGAAATGAAAGCCTCTCTCTTCTGGTATTTAGCCATAGACTCTTTGTCTTCAGTATACACATATGAGCCAGATTGGTTTTTACCAACAATAGCATTAGCAATAGTGTCTCGACTTCTGTTTCTTTCCTTACTAATCTGTGAACCGGTTTCATGGAAAACTACATCTTGCTTACTGAAAAATGCCGGAGGAATAGCTTCATCTGTTTTAGATCTTTGATACACATTTAAATTAAAGTCTGTATCCATAATCCAATCAGCTTGCTGTACTTGAGCAAGAGATGCTAATACCGCATCTAATCTTGTTCCTTCAGCTACATCTACTCCTAGCTTGCCTGTCCAAGGAAGCCCTCGGGAATCTTCGGCATCTGTAAAAGTAGTTTTTACATAAGGAATAACACCTCGTGCCTGAGACTCTGAAAGATATTTCTTGAACAACTGCATGGCTGTTTCAGTTGAAGGAATAGTAGACTTATTCAGATTATAAAAATAAGCTGGTAATGGTGCCGCAATTCCTACGTTTCCAATAAGCTCTAGTCCTAATTGCAATACAACATGAGTTGATGGCCATACATAAGCAGTTCTGAATCGTTCAGTCCATACAGTATTATCCGCAGATGTATCAAAAACTACCTCTCCAGAGTCTTCTCTGATTCTCCAATATTTCTGAGAAGTAACATCATATGCCCATTCTTCATTGGCAACTGAGCTACCGTTAGAAACTTCAGCCACAATACGTAAATTGCCATTAATGCGTTGTGTGTACATTCTAGCATAATTACTAGAGCTATTAGTAAATTGCCCCGGGTCATGAATTAGCTTTACAATAGTAGAAACTTGCCCGGTACCAGAAGCTAATGACGGACCAGGCTCTACAGCAACAGATAATCCAGAACTTTCAAAATCATAAGTTCTGGAAGTTATGTATTTGGTGGGCTGACCAGAAGATACTACTAATTTAGCATGTCCAGCAGTTTCATCTGAAGTAACAGCTCCGAAGAAAGTCATACGTTGAGTAGCTTGAGTTAGATTTTTTTGATTTACATCTAAGGCAGTATTGACTTTATCCAACTCGGCCTTTGCTTCATTAAGCTGCTTTAGAGCTTCTTTCTTTTCTGCTGCGGTGGCTGCTGGATTCTTTTGCTTCATTACTTGATCATAACTCTGTTTTTCAGAGTTATAACTATTAGTTGCAGATGTTTTCTGCTCAGTTAATCCTGTACGTTCCTGCTGATACTTATCTCTATCTGCCTCAGCTTCACGCCTTCCGCCTTCCGCTTGCACAGTAATATTAGGATCAAGTGAGGTTCTAGTCCATACAAGTTGGTCTAATTCTGATCCAAATGCGTCAACAGCAGTTTCTAACTTAGTGACAATTCTGTCAGGAAACCCTGATGGGAATACAGTAGCCCATTCAAGTACCTTACCGATACCGGCACCTGAGATGGTCGCAGACAATGTTTCTGTGTCGTTGATTTGAGAATCTGTGCTAGCGGTACCTAGGAATTGAAATACTACATCGCCATCAAAACGAATTTCCCACAAGTTTTCATAGTCAAACAAAGTCTCAATAGGTGAGCCATCATTTAATGACTGCTGAAATAGAGGATGATTTAAGTTTAGACCGAAAGATGCCATACCGTAAGCATTTAATTCCTTGGTAAAGGTAAGACTGGTCATATCTGTAGTTCGTAGCAACTCAGTCTGGAAGTCACTATGGGATCTACAAATAAGCTCCCATCCAACACTTCCGTAAGCTACTTCTGAATCTACAGAACGAGCACTAAGGGTAAATGGTAATCTCTTAGGTAATACTCCTGTAAACCCACGGGCCCCCGTCTCGGCAGGACGAACTAGTCCTCCGAGCTTGAAAGGAATTCTATGCGGTAGTGATGCTAGACTCACGGCCTTACACTCCTAAATTATCCGTTAATTAGTTTCTTTACTGTCATATAAGATGCTCCACGCATTACTGTCTGATCTGCATGAGATGTACTCTGTGCGTGCTGCAACACTACTTCACCAGCATTGGAACCTATAGGCAAAATAAATCTTTCCTGGATGGCTGTCCAATACATCGCGCTGGCCAGACCGTAGGCTACTTCAGTAGTCATCTGGCTTGCGTTAGTTCGCATTAAAGTATTACCGTTATCTGTTGAGTTTACGGCGGGTCCAGTACATGCTCGTAATCCCACTGTTCCAGAAGGGACTTTCCAAGCAAGTTTGATATTACCATTCTGCCCGGAGCAAATAGCAAATAACTCTACGCGATACTTGGTATTTGCAGAAGCACTAAACCTTAGAACAGTATCGTCATTCAATGTGGTGTCGTTGGAATAGCCCTGGTCGGTGTTCTTATAGATAGTGAACTCTGGCTCAAAAGCAGAATCAGGCAGCCCGTGCACACCTGGAGAAACATTAGCTATGTGGTCTTGAGCCTCTTGAAAATCTCTTGCGGAAACTCCATGAACTACAGGTGCTCCCTGAGCGTGAGATTTAGCTGTGGTTCCGTCTTGTCCACGAGTAATGAGGAATGTCCCCGGTGATCCGCCCTTAGGACCAGTTACAGTAACCAGCTCTTCATTAGAAGTATCTGGATCTAATCTTAAAGTATAGGGGTATTGTGATGGAAATCCTGTACTGGTGCTTAGAGCTACTTCTGTAGCTCCGGTAGAAATTCCACCTACTGTTGCAATAGTGGACAGTGCTGCTGTATTACTGTAATAGCGCATTATATGTTCTCCCAAAATCCTTATAGATACGCTGGCTTAAATTTCAACACAGCATTTCCTGTGTTGTTACCTGTAGATGTTAATTTAATAGAATTGTTTCCTGGCAACAGCTTCATCCAAGCTCTAAACCCTGAATGAGTAACAGAGCCAGTTAAGTTACTGTTGTCAAATGAGTTTATCACAGAAAACTGTCCAACATCAACATTTACAGGATTTCCAATAATGGCAGTATTGACTCTCATCCATGTATTGGGTGTTGCTGTCAAGTTAGTTATCAACGGGGATACAAGCTCTCCGTTGAGTTGGATTTTAATTGATGTCCAGATCGGAATATCGCCTGGGTTACTAACTACTGTGGTTCCGCCTGGAGATAAATTGTACGTTAATTCTGGACCGTAAAAATAGGGGTCTGAGAGTAGGAGGTCCACAGCGAAATCAGCTCGGGTTCGTCCTGTCATCGTAGGGTCCATAGTCCCCGCTAATTCACACAGAGCGGTTGCTTCACGAAGTACTGGCGAAGCAGCATTCTCCCACCAGCGACGAGTCAATACCAATTGTTCCTCAGGTGACCAAAGCAATTGCTGTAAAGTTCGCCAGTTATCGTTGAACTGTACGTCTTGTGTGCCTCCAGCCCTTGGCTGATCTGTACTTGGGTTAACTCCTGCGACCCACATTGCCAGAGTAATTACTCTGGAATCAGCATTCTTTGTTCTGAACGATCTACCGTCTCGGAAAGGGAAGAGAGTGTTATCTCCACGAAGTTTAGGTACAGCTAATCGTGAACCACCTATAGTTTTGATCGCCCAGCAATACTGATTCAGCGAGACGCCGTTTATGCTCCAATATTCTTCTGATGAGTTAGACATTCTCTTCCCCTCCCTTCTTTAGTATAACAATTGAGTTCTGTAAAGTGCATCACGGATTGAATCTCCTGCACGCTCTGGCATAGGGTTATTAATAATAACGTCACCAAAGGTTCTTGTGTTATCTGTTGAGTTATTAACTACTGAGCTAGCAGCCGGTGATAGGGTTCTTGGAGTAGTAGGCAATGAAGTTTGTTGTTTAGGCATAATATTTTGCATATTCAGCATTTCCATCAAATCAACTAAACCTCCCTGGTTAAATGCCCAGTGATCGTGCGGATTTCCACCTGCGAAATTGTGCTGATTCCAAACTGCTCCAGTATACCTATGTGGCTTACCATTCCAAATATTCAAATCGTTATAAGGAGTAATAAGTTCCTTAGTCCTTGCACCAAAGTTAGATCTAATCCACTGAGCTACATCCCTACGAGGAGGAAGGTCAACCGCTCTACCTAATGCGTGGTAAGACCTGTTTCCTGATAGTGTTCTAGCTCCAGGCCTTGGTCCAGAGATTAATGGCAATCCGGGGAATCTTTGGCGAAGTACCTGCATTTGCCATTTGTAGCCTCCAGGACCACCAGCACCGCCTAAGCCAACTTCAGCCCAAGCCTTTTTAATCATGGTGTCAGAAACATCGACTGGGAACGGCCAACCTACTCCACCACCTTTAGCAAACTTATGGCCACCGCTTGCACAG
>Ga0196971_1000042_pt1 | contig 134712 bp, 119 predicted proteins | sample S1v_1013CmetaG_FD_148660 | JGI IMG/M metagenome (GOLD analysis project Ga0196971, IMG submission 148660) | Soil microbial communities from Anza Borrego desert, Southern California, United States - S1+v_10-13C | ecosystem: Environmental > Terrestrial > Soil > Desert | place: USA: California...
GCGGCGGTTTGCCGTAGGGTCAGCCCCAGCTCCAAGGGCAAGACGACCGCTTGCGCCATCTTCAACTCATCAACATTCCGGGCCGTCTCCAGAACCGCTTTGGCCTGCGCCAACACGGCCCGTCCACTCGCGGGTCTCGCCATGGCCGTTCACATCTGAAGGAACAGGCCATATTGTTACCCTTATGACCGCGAAATGGAATTAGGCTGACGATATGGAAAAGCTTCCGTGTGTATATCTGCTTGCCAGCGGCCGTAACGGCACGCTCTATATCGGCGTCACCTCCGATCTGATCAAGCGCGTTTCCGAACACCGTCAGGAAACAATAGATGGATTCACCAAGCGTTACGGTATTCATGACCTGGTTTGGTATGAGATCCACGGGACGATGGAAACTGCTATCTTGCGGGAGAAGCAGCTCAAGAAATGGGATCGACGCGCAAAGCTGCGGCTCATAGAGCAGCAGAATCCGGAATGGCGAGATCTGTGGGTGGATCTGACCAGTCCCTCGAATCGCAAACGATCGCTTTAGTCGCGACCCTTCCAATCGCAAACGGGCCTTCAGTCGGCCCCTTCCCTGGACACTGGACCCCGGCAATCCCTGCCGGGGTGACGACTTGTGTAAATACCTGAGTGTTACTGGGTTAGGCTTTTTTTTGACTTCCGCTGCTTCCGTTTCAGTGAACATTGGCACTTCGGATATTCTGAAGCAAATAACCAAAGCCTGACCCTTTCTTCGAACTTTCTTCATAACTGGCCGCAAAAAGCGGTGCGACGGAGGAGCGCCGCTTATTGCTGTCCGTGTTGATGGCGTTGTTCGGCGGCATGGCAAATGTCACCCTTTGCTAGAAACAATACGGAGCTTGTGCAACTCTGCTTGAAGAAAGTCAGAGTCCGAGTCTGATGCGTACAGTATCTGCTGAATCGCGCCATCAGCGATAGCTGCTTTGAAATCGAAAGCTAACTGCAAACTAGACGGAAACTGCATCATGCTGCCGTCTTTTAGGGCAAATTGGCCTATGCCCATGGCTGACAGGGAAATGCGAAGCTCTTTCTCCTCGGAAAATCGCTCCTTGTCTTTCAGATATGTGTATCTGATCGGATTCTGGAGATGGTCGACGTTCGCTTGATGGGTATCCCAGTCAACATATTCGACGATTCCGTAATTGACCGAAAAGATTTGATCGCATTGATTGCCGTTATATTTGAGTGCGGCATTTCCAGGTTGCAGGGTTTGATTGAGCATCGTACGCAATCTCCCGAACTCAAAGACAACGCCAACCTTGCCTTTCTCGCTACCGTTTGCGTAGTTTTTCCAAATGAAGTCCGAGTTCTCTAGCGAGAAGCAACAAGCGTAGGTTCTCGCACGTGACTGATCGTAATAATTGGCAGCCGAAAAATCAGGGGATTTTTCAAATCTCGCGAGTGAATTGCCCTGCTGATCTTTGGGCAACTGCCGCCCATCGTGTGGATCGGCGCCTGGGAAGTCTGCATAGCTGTCGACGCGGTTAAAGTGAAGGTAGTTACCGACAATTGAGCGAAGCAGGTTCTCCACACTCGATATTTTGTAAAGTAACTGTCCATCAGACGGAACGGATAGCAAAGGCGCATGTGGTTCAACGCTGCCTAAAGGCGCTGGAATATGTCCGTGTGATTCGCTTTCGTTCATTTCCCACTCTTTGAAGCAGCGACAGGTATCGGAATGACGCCTAACGCCAGCCTTCAGCTGCTGCCGAAAGCCGGAGCGAAGCGTAGGCTGTACGCAGTCAGTTGCAAGGCGTTGTTAGACTTTGCACCACATCTCACCCTTGATTAAAGGAAAGTTTGATTTCATCAGAATATCTTACGCCACCGCTTGAATGCCCGGACATCATCCGCATTGAGTGCAAACCATTCCCCCGCTTTTCTCTTCGTCGAGAAACGCGAGTGCCAATAGATTTCTACACCGGCGGGGTCATCAGTTTTGATGTAGTGAATCGGCTGTACTTTTTCGGGGAGTTCAAAGCGGATTTCACCTTCACGGCGAATTGGGTTGTTGGTCCTTCCAATTTTGTACTCATTGCGTGTGCCATGGCGAAGGAGATAGACGTACCCAACGCTTTCGGCTCCAGACTTCTCAACAACCGTGCTGCGGTTCCTTGAGCGCGCCGCGTCCTTGCAATGCTCCACAATGTCTGCACAATCGCTACGATTCCTGCAATATTCAAAGATGCGTTTAACACGATCCTGTTTCGTCCCGAGTTGAGAGAATGCCCCGCGATCGGGGAAGCTACTGTCGACTTTTCGTTTGTTGGCGAGTTCACCTTCGATGGGAAAATGCCCTAACTCCCGGATCAGCTCTATGTATTTCAGGATTAGGATTTCGCTGTTATACGCGGTGGTAAATTTATTTGGCGCAAAGCCTGCTTCACTAACGGCATCGCTCCATCGTAACCAGAGGTTCGGGTACCAATCCGATTTGCGTATGCCAGTTTCGGTAGCAAATTTCGCACTGCCGGGTGCGACGCCACCGTTCTCTATCGCTAGTCGGCTGATTTCTTTCAGGATCCGTTCTTTCGTCATGGCACCGTACTTCGTTGTCTAACTACAAATGGACACCCCAAATGTCGCAAAACCTTGCGCCTCCGAGGTGTATAAATCCTGAAAATGTAGTCATGTAGCTGTATTGATACAAGAAACTTCTTGATGAGCACCCCAATACCGAGATTAGTCGCACCAGCGACAGAAAGAGAGAAAACGGTCAGGAATGGGTCAGGCTTTCGTCCTTATCCTTCCGTTCGAATCCCTCCGTTCCTTCCGCTGATCGTCGGCACGCGCCACTTGCGGCCAGTCGTGATGGTCCGCAAAATCGGCGTGCTTTTTCATGAGACGGAAGACGATGATCTATCGCGGTAGTTGTCATTGCGAAGCGGTCCAATTCGAGGTTGAGGCCCCCGAGCGAGTTGTCTGTCAGGACTGCAATTGCTCGATTTGCTCCAAGTCCGGCTTTCTGCACCTTATCGTTCCCAAATCGCAGTTCAAGCTGCTGAAGGGCGAGGAAAACCTCACTGCCTACACGTTCAACACGGGTGTCGCCCGGCATCTGTTCTGCAAAACCTGCGGCATAAAGCCCTTTTACATCCCGAGGTCCAACCCGGACGGCTACGACGTGAACGTCCGTTGCCTGACGCCGCAACCCAAGGAATTGGTCATCGAGCCGTTCGATGGCCGGAACTGGGAATCCCATGCGCACGAATTGGCGCACCTCAGCCGGGAGGCTTGACCGGTCGCCATCAATCGTCCACCCGCCGCACTGGACACTGCGGAAGGTTTCAGGATATCGATTCACTCGTTCGTAACCGGGCGATCGCCTCGAACAGCAGACGGCCTGGCCGATGAGGTACGAACGCCAGCCGCACCGAGACGGAGCGCGGCACGCGGGCCCATTTCCATAGGAAATAATTAGAAGACCTGCTATGCCGCGCTCGGGTAGCTCACGCTTGATGTCCCTGCGGTATGGAGCGCAGGGGTTCCGGTTCCCAGCCGAGCTGCAGCTCGGGCGGATGTCCTGGGTCCATCAGAGACGCACCGCCATCGACGAAAAGCACCTGACCGGTAATCCAGCTGGCGTCCTCCGAGGAGAGCAAAGATACCGCGTTGCCGATATCGGCCGGAGTGCCGAGGCGCCCCATCGGGGTCCAGCCGCGGGTATGCCAGCGCCGGATGGCTTCCTGCGCCGGCGTCGGCAGGCTGTTCAGCACGCTGTCCTCGATCCAGCCGGGACTGACCGCATTCACCGTGATGCCGCGCTTGGCCAGAGCCACGGCAAAGTAGCGGACGAGCGATTCCAGCGCTGCCTTGGCCGACCCCATGGCGACCCAGGGTTGCAGGCTTCCGGTGCGGCCGCCGGGCGAGTGGGTGATGGCGACGATTCGGCCGCCGTCGCGCATGAGACGCACCGCCTCCCGCGCCGCAACGAGGAAGGCTTTGACCTGGGAATCGAAGGCCGCATCCCACTGCTCCGGGGTGATATCGAGCGGCGGATAGAAGAACTCGGACGCTTCTGGCCGGGCGTTGGCCACGAAGATGTCGAGCCCCTCGAATCTCTCGCGGACCCGATCGAACATCCGGGTGATTTCGGCCGGTTTTGAAACGTCCGCCTGGACGATGAATCCGTCCGTGCCGTGTTTGCGTACCTCGGCCAGGGTGTCGTCGGCGGCGGCCCGGTTGCGGTAGTAATGGATGGCGACATTCGCGCCCTGCTCGGCGAGCTTTAGAGCGATGCCCTTCCCGATGCCACGGGAACTGCCCGTGATTAACGCCTTTTTACGATATGACATGATGACCTCCTAACGATAAAGACTGCGGCTCGCTCTAAACGCGTTCTTTAGAGCTTTCCGTCGCGGTTTGAATTCTGAGGATCATTGATTTATTATTCAAATCGATTGTTATGATAGACAACATCAACGAAATCGATTTTAGAAAGGCGGACCTGAATCTGCTGCCGGTATTCAGCGCCTTACTGAAGGAACGGAGCGTGACACGGGCGGCCAGTCGTCTATATCTCGGCCAACCTGCGGTAAGCGCAGCGCTTGTGAGGCTCCGGGAAATGTTCAAAGACGAGCTTTTCGTGCGTACGGCGAAAGGCATGGAGCCAACCGCGAGGGCCTTGGAACTCGCGGAACAGCTCGCACCGGCGCTCGAAATCATTCATCGGGAGATGTTCGGGGCGCCGCGCTTCGATCCGGCCACCGCCGAGCGTACGTTCCGCCTCGGCATGCCGGACAGCATCGAAGTGGGGCTCTCCCCGAGCCTGATCGAGTGCATCCAGCGCGAAGCACCCGGCGTGCGTGTCGCGATTCGCCTTGCGGGGCATGAACAGGGAGCAAAATTATTGGACAACAAGGAGATGGACCTCGGCATCTCGCGATTCACGAATGTGGCGAGCTGGCACCGCCAAGAGAATCTTTACCGGGAAGGCTATGTGTGCCTGTTCGACGGCGCGCGGCTGGGCATACAGGCGCCCATCGGAATGGAAGACTATCTCGCTTTACCCCATCTCCTGATGTCGTTTTCGGGAGACTTCGAAGGCGTCGTGGACGAAGCGCTCGCGCGCCGGAAGCTACGGCGACGGGTTTTATTTTCCACCACGCGCTTCTCCGCTCTACCCTTCATTCTCAAGGAGACCGACGCCATCGCCACGCTGCCGGCGTCCATGGCTCGACGTTGCGCCAAAGCGTTTAATCTCACCCTGAGTCCCACGCCGATCGAGATCGAGACCTTCACGATTTCGATGCTCTGGCACGCCCGCCACGACCGGGACCCCGGTCATATCTGGCTCCGGGAGGCGGTGAAAAGCATCGTGCAACTTCAGGCGAGCCCGGTAGTGGAAAGCCCTCACCAAGGTCCGAACGCGCGAAGTCGAGCCGAGGAGTAAGATCGGCATCTCTTATGCGAAACCGTACTGACTGGCGGCTAACACTATCGTTTCATTTGGCGAAAACCCTATGCGAATCGAGTTCGAACGCGGCGTGATCCGTGATTGGTCCGAGCGCGACAAGGCCGATCTCGTGGAATTCGCCGACAATCGCAAGATATGGCGAAATCTGACCGACCGATTTCCCTATCCCTATACGGAAAAAGACGCGATTTGGTGGATAGCTCACGTCGCCGAGATGCCGGCCCCCACCTCTTGGGCCATCGAGGTGGACGGCCGCGCCGTCGGCGGAATCGGCATCGAACTGCGGGAGGGCATCTATGCCAAATCCGCCGAATTCGGCTCTTGGCTCGGCGAGCCGTATTGGGGACGAGGGATCACTACGGCGGCGGCCCGCGCACTCTTGCCGGAAATTCTGTCGCAATTCGGTCTGATTCGTCTGGAAGCCCGCGTGTTCGCGTGGAATCCGGCTTCCATGCGAGTGTTGGAAAAAGCCGGGTTCAAACGGGAAGGGGTAATCCGGTGCGCCGCCATCAAGGACGGAGTCCTCATCGATCAGGCTCTCTACGCCTATGTCGAAGAAAGCGTCGCCGTATGATCGACCCGTCGTCTCCGTGTCGCTCGAATCCATAACCTGTAACCGCCCCAACCCATGAACCTGAATCCAAGACGCCTGATTTTCGCGACTACCGCCATCTTCGTATTCGCTCCGGCACGGTCTGATCCACATGGTGATTCTCCGCGACACCAATGCGGCATTGACCGGTATCGCCAGGCCTCAAATCGAAAGAAGCCTGTGGTTGTCACTACTCCGGCTGTCTTTATCCAAAGCAGATTTAAGCGGAGTCGGCTGCGCAATTTTGGAGTTGTCTATTCACGAACCGGCAACTCCAGCTTCATGGGGATACAAATCACGCCAGAAACATCGATTGCTTCGGATTGCCTGACGAACCCGAACTTCTCGTATACGCCGACGGCATAGCGGGACGAATTGACCGTAAAGACGCCTGGATTCCCTGAACCGATGCTGGCAGCTTTGGCGACTTCCCAAAGCCTTTTGGCCAAGCCCTTCCCCTGGAAACGTTCGGACACGAACAAATGATAGAGATGTCGGTTGTCCCGGACCGCGACGACGCCAACAAGCTCGCCATTTTCCTCCGCAACATGGTATCGATAACCGGACTCTATGTAGCTCTTGATCGAAGTTTCGTCCATCGAGTCGAGCAACCGGCGCGCCGCTTCCTCGGAGAACTCGGACGCGATGAATCGCTTCGTCATATCGCGGGCGAGAGCGCTTATTCCCGGAGCATCATCGAGGGTTGCGAGGCGTATCTCCATAGCCGCTTATCCCTTCAATAAGGCATACCGTCCTTATGGAAGAAGCCATATCCGCCGCGGGTCGCACGCGCTTCGAGGTCCGCATCGGAATAATGCGCGCGATCGCCGGGCAACCGGTCGCCCACTTCCAGATAAACCGCGACGCCGTTGCCGCGATTGACCAGATGGTGCCCGTCGGCTTTGCCGGCGGGAAATCCCGCGCATTGACCGGAACGGAGGCATTGCTCCCCGGCTTCGGTAACTAAAGCGATCTCGCCCTCCAGCACATAGACGAATTCGTCCTGGCGGGTGTGCCAATGCCTGAGCGCGGACATCGCGCCCGGCTCCAGCCGGACCAAGTTCACGCCGAAGGTCTGCAAGCCCAGCGCATCGCCGAGCGCCTGCTTGCTTCGGCCCACGGTCAGGGCACGCAGCTCTTCCGTCGGATAGATCGACGTGGTCCGGGAAGGGACGGCGGCGGGATCGAGAGCGGGTAGTACTAAGGATGTTTCCGTTTTCATTGGACGATTATTGCAACGATTGCGGTCGGAGATGGCAACAACGGCTTTGCCGTCCATGCGCCGGCAGCAAAGCCACAAAGAAACCCACTACTCGTCCGGAGCGGACTCCGATTGAGGCAGATCGTCGGTAATCTCGAACCAGGCGGCTTTGGAGCCGACCATGACGTGACGCATAGGCCGGCAACCGGGGTGTCCGTCCACCGTTCCCAGCGCCAGCCCGAAGGCGTCGGGGAAATCCTGTTCCGCAATATATTGCAGGGTGGAACCGCACACTTGGCAAAACGTTCTTACGATCCCCGGCGAAGACGGATAATGGACGAGCAGCGCCTGTCCTTTCGTCAGCCTGAAATCTTTCTTCTCGACATAGGCCCAAGTAGCAAAAGCCGCGCCGGTGGCTCTGCGGCACATCGAACAATGGCAATTTCGGGCGAAATGCAATTGCCCATCGATTTCGTACTCGATAGCGCCGCAAAGACAGCCGCCGGTTACCATAGGTAATGCCTTCGAAGATTTAAGCCCGCTGTATTCTTGAACGGCCGAATCATGGCCCGCGCCCATCCCTTGCCGTGTAGGAGGTTCAGGTTTTCGAGCCGCGAACCGTTTGGAATCTTGCATCGATTTGCCGAGCCAGATTCTCGATGCCCTTGGCGGTGAAGTTTTTCTGCTGGCCTTTAACCTCGACGATAAAGTCGCCGATAACCTCTCCGGTCCTTGTATCGATCAAGTGTGCCATAAGATAGACAAACAAGAAGCTCGGTTTATGTACCCTTCCGACGAGGACAAACCGACTTCCGCTATTCTTCCCGAGCGCTGCCGCTTCGTCCGGGTGATCCCAAAGGTACCCGAACCCCTTGGTAGCGGCTTCTTGAGTAGCCGGGTCTATCGAAACGATCCGATAGCCGCCTTTGGCACTCAAACTCTCTTCCAGCTGCCGTTTCAGAGAGCCTGTTCTTTCGATTTCTTCGGCAACGCCCGGGTTCGACGTGACATCGTTCAACTCGAAATCCAAAACGGCGATATCGGAATTCGCACTCACCGGAAGAGAAACGAGGATCGTGAGAGCAATAATTGAAATAATCTTGCTTAAGAAAGACATTACGGTTCTCCTATCGCAAATCCTGCTCGATACCACTGATGCCGGCGGACAACGCACTTTTGAGGAAACGGGTTAATTCGTCGCGGGCATCCGCCGCCACATCGATCTCCACCGTCCACGATACCTCCGACTTGTCGCCGTCCGCATCGCGCACGTCCACCGTGCCCAGGTATTTAGTGACCGGAAACGGTGAGTCCGTTCGCACATAGCGAAATCGTCTGGTTTGATGATCGATTTCCTCAATGCGATCTCTTATTTCACCCCCATCGCCCAGACCTAATACGCGTATTGCGCCGACACCTTCGCCTTCGACGCGACAGCTCGCAATCACCGGGAACCAGCGATCGAGACCGCCGATGCCGCTGATCGCTGCCCAAACCTTGTCGCCGGGCACGTCAATCGTTTTCGTCACATTCAGCTTTTCAATCATGTTTACTTCTCCGAAAGTTGAACCGAAAAGCCCAAGAGCAGAGTACTTATTGCCTGCTTGCCGGCCTCTCCCGTAAGTCCTTGACGAAATAGACGATGGCCCTGCGCCAGGATGTGTCGTTGTCACCGCGAAAATCGAAGGCGCGGTTGATCAGGGTTTGTCCGGTGGCGACATCGCGGATTTCGATGTGCAGCGTGAGGACCAGATTGCTCATTCGAAACACCCAGCCCACCAGGACCCGCTCGGCGCCGAGCCTCTGGGCGATATCGAACTCGCAGCCGTTGCACGCGTGCAGATAGCGAGCCGACTTCAGCTCGGCGATGAGCCCCGGAGCCGCCCCATGATCGACCACGCGATAAAGCCCGCTGCGGCTCAGCTCGTCGCGCAGGGCCTCGGTCATGAGGGCGAGCCGTTTCGACCACTCGACATCGCGGGTACTGTCGCTGAGATCGCCGGTCAGTTCCAAATCGAGCACCGCGAGCGTTTTGAGATGCGGACTTTCGCCTGTGGACACCCGGTCGACCAGACTGTTCTGAGGCCAGACAGGGGAATGGAATAGCACCAAGACCGCAAAAGCCGAGATCAGCCGGTGTAGGCCGGGATAAGCCTGCCCTGAGCCCCGTCGAAGGGGCGGTAGCCGTTCCCGGCGCTCGCGGCGTACGAAAATGCCGGAAACGCGAAGCCTGTCCTGAGCCCAGTCGAAGGGCTTATTCCGGCCTACATTTTGGGCCAACATCAGAAACGTAAAAGCCGACATCAACCGAACGAATATGGAATGACGCATCGGAATCTCCTCATTGAAATCCGGCATTCTTACCGAGTACGCTGCTTGGGGTCGTGCTAAGTCGCGGTAAAAATTACAACATAGAATTTGACGACACGTCAAAATATATACATAACGTCAGAATCATGACGAAGTTAACTCGAAAGCAACGTGAAATCATCGCCCGGCAGGAGTTGATCCTGGATGTGTCGGCCAAACTGATCGCCGAGCAGGGCTTCAGCAACTTCGGGATGGAGCGTATCGCGGAGTTGACCGAGTACTCCAAGGGGACGATTTACCAGCACTTCCAGTGCAAGGAGGAAGTGCTGATGCACCTCTGCATGCGCGGACTGAGAATCTGGCGCGACTTCTTCGACCGCGCCCTGACCTTTCGTGGCAACAGTCGCGAACGGCTATTGGCCATACACCTGGCCCACGATTTCTACGCCAAGCTGCATCCGGTCGAATACGAAAGCATCTATACCGTCAAATCCGCCGGCGTCCGGGAAAAAATCTCGCCGGAGAGCCACGCGGCGCAAAACGAACTCATGAAGGAAGTGATCGACCGGGTCGTCATCGTCATCACGGAAGCCATCGAAAACAGGGATTTGAAGCTACCGGAGAACATGGCTCCGCAGGACCTGGTTTACGGCTTTTGGGCGCTGCATTACGGCGAACTCATGTTCGAAACTTTCAACTTCCCTTACCGAAACATGGGTATCGGCGACCTGGAGAACAATGTCCGGCTGGTGTTGAGAACCTTGCTGGACGGCCTCCCCTGGGAGCCCGTCTCCACCCGGCATGACTACGCCGCTTCGGCGGAGCGCATCGTGCGCGAAATCTTTCCCGAGGAAGCGGCGTCGATCGCGATGCGCTGAGAACGTTTTATCGTTCCACGGGAACGGAGGCTTCGCCCAATGCCGTTCCAACCGCCGGCTTCCGCGCCTCCACCTGGAGCCGCATCATGGCGACATGGATCCGCCCCGCCGCATCGGACGGATTCTCGGCCAGGTAGCTTTCGGCGACGGCCTCGATGAAGCGCTCCCGCCGCTCCGCCGGGATCCTCGACGTATAGGGATGCCAAGCGGTGCGCAGCCAACCGGTGAAGGCTTCCCGATGGGCGTGCACCATGTCCTTGTCGATCAGCCGGACCCGCTCGGCGTCCAACCCCGCCTCCATGAGCCACTGGCGATAGCTTTCCGCATCGTGGAAGCCGAAGGTGGATTCGAACCCCTCGAACGCATCGCGCCACTCGGGATCATCCGCAACCGCGTCGAACGCGGCGATCAGCGCGGCGGCATTGCCCCGGCCGCCCATTTGCATCACACAACGGCCACCCGGTTTCAAAGCGCGGGCGATCCCGGCCAGCACCGGCCTATGATCCCGGACCCAGTGCAGGGCGGCGTTGGAATAGACCACAGTGAATTCCGAGTCGAAAGGCAATGCCTGGGCATCCGCCTGCCGAAATTCGAGATTCGGGTAATTCGACGCCGGAAACCGGCTGGCCGCATAGCGGATCATGTCTTCCGAAAGATCGACGCCGACCGCCCTGCCGTGCGGCACGTGCTTCGCCAGTTCCGCGGTGATGCGGCCGTCCCCGCAGCCGATGTCCAGCACCGAGTCGTCCGGGCGCAGGTTCAAGCCGCTCAAAAGCTCCCGCGCCCAATGCTCCTGGCCAGCCGAATGGCGGGAATAATCTTCCGGGTTCCATCGATACATCGTCTTCTCCTCAGAGTTAAAAAAGCCGGCGTAATTTTTTAAGCCATAAGGTTCGGCCCGGCGTTGTCCGCGAAGGGCTTCCTTAATTCTCATCGGTGCGTTAGGTCTCCAGAAACCGGAAAATGGCCGGGTTCCCGCAGCCCGCCGCATTGAAGCGCAGCCAGGGCGAGGCTTCCTGCTGGGGCCGGAACAGGGCGCCCGGCGCCAGCATGATGCCCTGTTTGGCGGCCGCCGCGGCCACCGACGTGGCGTTCTCGGATTCTTCCCGGCGCGCCCAGATGAACAGTCCGTCTTCCGCATCCTGATAGATTTCCAGCCCGCTGCCTTCGAGGTTTCTGACGGCCTCGCCCCGCGCTTTGCGAAGGCGCGAGCGCAGCTTTTCCAGGTGCTTCCGATAATAGCCGTCGGTGAGGAGTTCGTAGACCAGCCGCTCGTCGATTTCCGAGGTGGTCAGGCTGGTCAGGAGCTTGAGATCGGTCAGGCTCTCGGCGATTTCGTACCTGCAGGCCAGGAAACCGACCCGAAGGCTTGCGGAGACGGTTTTCGAAAAACTGCTGACGAACAGCACCCGCTCCAGTTGGTCGAGTGTCGCCAGCCGGGTGGCTTGTCCCGTCAGCAAATCGCCGTAGATATCGTCCTCCACGATCATCAGGTCGTAGCGCTCGGCCAGTTGCAGCACCCTATGGGCGACCGGCTGGCTGATGCTGACCCCGGTCGGGTTGTGCAGCAGCGTATTGGTGAAAAACACTTTGGGCCGGTGCTCCTGGATCAGGTTTTCCATCGCAGCGGTGTCTGGCCCCTGGGTGGTCCAGGGCACGCCCACCAGCCGTGCCCCCGAAAGCTTCAGGTAACCGAACAAGGTGTAGTAGCCGGGATCGTCCACCAGCACGGCGTCGCCCGGTTTGACGAACAGTCGGCTGATCAGGTCCAGTGCGTGGGTGGCTCCGCGGGTGGTGACGATCTGCCGGGGAGAGCAGCCGATGCCCTGATCTTCGAGCCGCCGCGCCAATAGAGACCGCAACGGTTCGTACCCGGCCGGCAGACCGTAGCTGGTCAAATAGGTGCCGCTTTTGCGGGCGAGCGTTCGGAGACTCCGCTGAATGCCTGCGCCATCCATCCACTCGCCGGGCAACCAGCCGGCACCGGGCATGGCAAGGTGGGAATGCTCCTGCAAGGCGTTGCGGAGCAGCCAGAGCACGTCCATGGCCCGCTCGAGCTGGCAGGACTGATTGGCCGCATCGCCGGACTCCGAGCGATGGGCCACATAAAAACCCGACCCCTGCCGGGATTTCAGATAGCCCATCGCCACCAGCCGGTCGAACGCCTGGACCACGGTGAACTTGCTGACCCGATGCTCTTCCGCGAAATGCCGAATCGACGGCAGGCGCGCGCCGGGCCGCAAGGCGCGTTCGTCGATACGCTGCTTGATACCGGCCACGATCTGCTCGATCAAAGGGCGGCTGTCGTGGGAATCGAGGTTGAGGGAATTCATAATCCTAGAAACGGCAGTTGGACGTGCCCGAGTGTGCGGCCGGCGGGTCGTATGGCAAGCCTGTCCTGAGCACCGTCGAAGGGGCGCGACGATGCGGCGGGGTAGTCTCCCGCAAGAAGGAGCAACGCCGCCAGGCGGCCCGCCGGCCGTGCAATCGGGTGCGTAGCGGCGTTACCCAGAAGGTGAAATCGATAAAAGGCGGGGCAATCAGGATTCATGAGGCTTTTCACGTCCATCTAAGCGGTCAACTGCCGTTTCTAGGATGATTGTATTGGCTCCGCGACCGGTACAGGTTGGCTGGATCGATCGTCAACTGTATCTGTATTGTCCGCACCCGGAGATTTATTGTACAGCCATCACGAAACTTGGAACCCTGACGTTATGCAAGCTAATTTCGCGGCGCTGGGGCCGAAGCCGTCCGACCGAATGTTGATTTCGAACAAAGGGGAAAATCCATGCGCATTCCAATCTACCAGATCGATGCGTTCACCGATCGGCTGTTCGGCGGCAACCCGGCCGCCGTATGCGTGCTCGACCGCTGGCTCGAAGACTCGGTTCTGCAATCCATCGCCGCGGAGAACAATCTTTCCGAGACCGCTTTCCTGGTCGGCGGGAGCGGGCGTTATGGCTTACGCTGGTTCACGCCCAAGGTGGAAGTGAACCTGTGCGGCCATGCGACTCTGGCCTCGGCCTATGTCGTGTTCCGGGAAATCGAGCCCGCTTTGCGGAAAGTGATCTTCGACAGCCGCAGCTGCGAACTCCCGGTAAGCCGCGAGGATGAGCTCATGACCCTGGACTTTCCGGCGAGTCACGGGCAGATCTGCGATTGTCCGGATCTCCTGTCCGAAGGACTGGGCCGCAAACCCCTGGAGGTCCGGCGCGATGCCATGTACCTTTGCGTATTTGCCGACGAAGCGGATATCCGCTCCATGCAGCCGGATTTTTCCGTATTGGCGGAGCTCGACCTCATGGGCGTCATCGTCACGGCGCCGGGCCGGTCGGTCGATTTCGTTTCGCGCATGTTCGCACCCAAGGTCGGCATACCGGAGGACCCGGTGACCGGCTCGGCGCACTGCCTGCTGACGACCTATTGGGCGGCGCGTACCGGAAAAACCCGATTCACCGCCAGACAGCTGTCCAGCCGGAGCGGCGAACTCGAATGCGAGCTTCGGGGCGAGCGCGTCCTCATCTCGGGCCGGGCGGTGAAATACCTGCAAGGCGAAATTCTGCTGCAATCCTTTACCTAAGAATCAACTAACCCATGACGCTTCGATTGTCCCGCCGTGCCGAACGGCTCACCAGTTCTCTGATCCGGGATATCCTGCAGGTCACCCAGCGGCCCGGCGTGATTTCCTTCGCCGGCGGATTGCCGGCGGACGAACTGATGCCGCCCCTGGATTTCGAGGGGCTGGCCGACGATTGCCGCCAGTACGGCCCCAGCGAAGGCGAGCCCGCCTTGAGGAGCCTGATCGCGGAAAGGCTGTCCGCACTGGGCATGGATTGCAGCGCCGATCGGGTGCTGGTGACGTCCGGATCGCAACAAGGCATCGATTTGGTCGGAAAGCTGTTCGTCGACGAGGGTTCGCCGGTCGTGCTGGAAGCGCCCACCTATCTGGCCACAATCCAGGCTCTCGGCGCGTACGGCGCGGAATTCCAGGGCCTTCCGCTGTCCGCCGACGGCATCGACCCGGATGCACTGCGACGGGCCATAGCCCGTCGCCGGCCGGCTTTCGTCTATCTCATCCCGACCTTCCAGAACCCTTCCGGGTATTGCTACACGGACGAAGTCCGACACGCCGTCGCCGCGGTTCTGGACGAAACCGGCGTGCCCCTGATCGAGGACGACCCATACCGGGATCTAGTTTACCAGCCGGTCGACCGGACTCCGCTCTGCGCCTATCTGGAACACGCGCCCTGGGTTTATCTCGGGAGTTTTTCCAAGATCACCGCACCGGGCTTGCGGGTGGGTTATCTCGCCTCGTCGCCGTCGCTCTTTTCCGGCTTGGTCCGTCTGAAGCAGTCCAGCGACCTGCATACCAATCGCATCGGCCAGGCCTGGCTGATACGGTTTCTGAACTCGGCTGGGTTCGACGAACATATGGCGCAGATGATCCGCGTATACGGGGAACGGCGCGATGTGATGCAAATCGCCCTGCTGCGCCATTTCGAGGATCTCGCCGAGTGGCGGGCGCCGGCCGGCGGGCTGTTCTTCTGGCTGCGCCTGACCGCGGAGTGCGATACCCTGGCGGCGCTCCAGGCGGCACTGGGGCGCGACGTGGCGTTCATGCCGGGAGGCCCGTTCTTTCCCGCCACCGGATTGCGCTACCCGGCATTGCGGTTGAACTTTAGCCATGCAGCTCCGGAAAAAATCGAGCAGGGCATCGCCTTGCTCGCGGAGATTTTGGGCGAGTACGCCGATAGGGGCAGAACCCGCATCGCAATCCGCCCAAGCAGGGCTTGCGGACCCGGCTAAACAGGAACTGCTTGGTCGCGAAGCACCCTCCTCGAAATGACACAAGAGAAAAAACTGCCACTTGGTGGGGAGTATCCTCACGGGAACTGATGAAAACAAAGATCTGGATAGCTTTACTGTCGATTTATATCGTTTGGGGCTCGACCTACCTGGTGATTCGCTTCGCGGTGGAAACGATTCCGCCGTTTCTGTCGGCCGAACTCCGCTTTCTCGTTTCCGGCGCGATCCTGTTGGTCTGGCGACGCGCGGCGGGCGATGCCATGCCCACCCGCCGTCAATGGAGGTCGGCGGCGATCGTCGGCACCCTGCTCCTTCTCGGCGGCAACGGACTGGTCTCGTGGGCCGAACAGACTATCCCTTCGGGCGTGGCGGCGCTGATCATCGGCGCGGTGCCGATGTTCATGGTGATCGCCGATGCGCTCAGGCCGAACGGCGTCAAACCGACGGGCCGCGTGATTGCCGGCTTGACCATCGGTTTCACGGGGATTTACCTGCTCGTCGGCCCTTCGGAATTTTCGGGGGATATGCATTTGAACGCGCTCGGCGTGATGGCGCTCCTGATCGCCGGCCTGCTCTGGGCGATCGGCTCGGTCTACGGCAAAACCGCCGATCTGCCGAAGTCCGCGTTGATGACGACGGGTGCGGAAATGTTGGCCGGGGGTTTTGCCTTGATGGCCGTCAGCGTCATCAGCGGTGAGTTGAAGGGATTCAACTTTTCCCAGGTTTCTACCGACTCATGGTTGGGATTGGCGTATCTCATTACGTTCGGCTCGATGATCGGTTTCGTCTCGTATGCGTGGCTTTTGCAAAACGCGCCGATCTCGCTTGTGGCGACCTATGCCTACGTCAATCCGTTGGTGGCGGTGTTTCTGGGAAACTGGTTCGCTCAGGAATCGCTGACCCCGCGCATTTTGTTTGCGTCGGCGATCATCGTCGGATCGGTGGTATTGATAAATAGCGCGCGCAGTTCAAGGATCCGGAAAGAAGCGGTTGTAGCCGTGAACGAGTGATGTATTTCGATTTTTCATCTTTCGATGAGATTGAGGTTGTCCGCGTCGAATTGACGGATGCACTCGATGCGGTGGCAATCGACATGGAAGTCGGATAACACGAAGGCGCTGTGCCGGGCGAGCGTCAAAGATCCTTGAAAGTCGACCGCAGGACGATAACGGCGCCCTTGCCGAAGCCATAGCTGGTGACCACGATACTGGCCAGCAGAAGCAGACGGAATGCCGCCGGGAACAAACCTTCCGAGGGCGTGGGCGTATCCAGCACCGGAAAAATCGCCTGCATGAGAAACAGGCTGGAATTGGTGAAGGCGCCGACCACCATGGCCCAGCGCACATGCCAGGGCAGCGGCACCCTGGCGGCATAGAATCCGAAAATCAGGGCACTCATGAGCAGAAAATCCAGGTGCGCCTGCAAGAGGCGGGGGAACTTGCCCTGAAAGAGGCCCGGGAGCACAGGCACGGCGAAATTCAGACCGACCATGCACCACGCCAGAACCAAAGCCATCAACAGCCACAGCGCGGCGCCCCTGATCAATACCACGTTTCCCGCATGTCTCGAATCCTGATGCATCGTCACTCTCTTCGTGTTTCCCGATTACGGATAGGCGACGCACAGTATGAATACTTCCGTTTTTGCCGGCTGGCTCGGGACGGAAGCAAAACTTGATTGAAACGGCGGTTTCGCCGTTTACATCCGATTACTGCACGCCTACTATCCGGGACATTTCGAAAGACAGGAACTTTGATTTATGGGCACGCCGACTTCGCCGGCAGTCAGGCTCTCGACGGCAGATGTGCCGCAACGCGAAAGGCACGGCTGGCTGCGCGAGGTGATCGGCCGAGAATACGTCAAGGTAGAAATCAGCCCGCCCGCCGATGGATGTCTGTTCAACGAGATGACGATATATCCGTGGGAGGATCTGCGCCTCTCGGCCATTCGATCGAACGCGATCACCATCGAACGGTTGCCCGGGGAGCCGTACCGGGCCAGCCAGGATGCTTATTTCGCGGTCGTTCTGCTCTCCGGCCAATACTCGGTGGAACAGCAGGGGCGGGAGGTTTTTCTCAAGCCCGGCGACATGACCCTCTACGATGCCACCCGGCCCCATCGCATACACTGCCCGCGGAGTTTCTCGAAACTGATCGTCTCCATTCCACGGGCGATGCTGAGAGATAGGATTGCCGGGATCGAGCACTGCACGGCGCTCCGGATTCCCGGAAACGAAGGCATCGGCGCCGTAGCGTCGAATTTCATCCGCTCGTCCGCCGGCCAGGCAGGCCGGTTGAATCCGCACGAGTTCCTCGCGCTTGCCGAACACTCGCTCGACCTACTGACGCTGGCCATGACGTCGGTGCGCCCCGCGGATTTCAATCTCTCCCGAAGCCGTTCGCTCTCCCTCTACCGGGTCAAGGCGTTCATCGAGCGGCATCTTTCCGAACCATGCCTGAATGCCGCGATGGTTGCGAATGGCGTCGGCTTGTCGTCCCGCTATATCAACGATCTTTTCAAAGACGAGGGGACGTCACTGATGCGCCATGTCTGGCGGCGCCGGCTGGAAAATTGCGGTAAAGACCTGCTCGATTCGGCGCATAACGGCCACAGCCTGACCGAAATCGCGTTCCGCTGGGGATTCAACGATCTGTCGCATTTCAGCCGGGCTTTCAAACAGCGCTTCGGCTGCTCGCCGCGGGAGTATCGACAGCGGGAGCATTAAGCGCCTGTGCGCAGATTCGGCACGCTTTATCGTTCCATCGAAAAAATTCCGTATCGAGTGGACTGGAGAAGTGGAATTGAGTTTGCTACAACGTCCGCACCGGATCTCCTGCGACCAGGCAGCCGGTAAATTCCGGCGTCGTAGCGATTCTCATACATCATGCTTACCCTTGAAAAACTCAAGATATACCAACAATTCAATGGCGATATCGACGGCTGGGCGCGATCCGCCCGCCCTCACGATTCATCAGGCATGACCGACGCCGACTGGTACTTGATCGATGAACTGCTAGGATCTCTCCACATCATCGCTTCGGGTTCGGCCTCCTCGCAGTTTGCCGAGACGGTTGAGCGGAAGCTGCGCGCAGCTGCCGCGGACAAGTCTACTCGGGAAGCATTGCGCAAGCTCACACAGGTCAAAATGAGATTCGAGACTCACCGCCCGCTCCGTTTTTCCCGGCTCTGGCAAGGCATCGGATGGCTGATGGTAGCTATCGTGATCTGGCTGAGTTTGACGCCGGAGCCGCCCCAGCCGCCCACGCCGTTGCTCGCCTGGGACAAGGCGCAACACATGCTGGCCTATGCCGCGCTGATGTACTGGTTTCGGCAGGCCTTCCTGCCCCGTTGGCGCTGGCCGGTGTTTCTCGTTTTCTTGGGAGTCGGGCTCGAATTTCTTCAGGGACTTGGCGGCATCCGCACATTCGACCCGGTCGACATGGCCGCCAACAGCATCGGCGTCTGCCTCGGGTTCGGGCTAAGCTACACCCCGCTCGGAAAGCTGCTCTCGAAGATCGATGCGCTCGTCAGTCCCGAGCGGCTTTAGAGGATTTTTCGGTTTGCTGCAGCGACTGCGAGCATCGTTGCTAGGGTAGGCCGGGATAAGCCTGTCCTGAGCTTGGCCGAAGGGGCGGCAGCCGTTCCCGGCAAGGGAGTGCCGGAAACGCGAAGCCTGTCCTGAGCTTGTCGAAGGGCCTGTCCTGAGCCCAGCCAAAGGGCTTATTCCGGCCTACATTTTTGGCAGAGACACCCATCCTACTTCTCGCCTCCATCGTCAACCTGAGTATCGGCACTCGGCGCATCCATGCTTTTTTCGATCGCCCTGATCGCCTCCAATTTTTCCCGGAGAATTTTGGCCTCGTCCGTCGGGGGATCGGTTTTATAAACGGGTTTTGAATCGGGAGCACAGACCGTGGCCTGCTTCCGGTCCGATTTTCGGTCGGTTGCGGCCGATCTTCTCGACAGGCTCCCGGCCCGTTTCAGAGTCTCCATTTGAATGGCGACCAGGTTCTGCACTCGACCGTCCGGCATCCGGTTGGGAGGTATGGCCCCTATCGACGCCAAGATTTTGGTCGTGTCGCCGCAGGCTTCCGAAAGCGTTCGCGCGATTAGAAGGTGCAAGCGCACCCCTACGTCGGGGTTCCTCTGGTAATGTTTGAGCAACCGCCGGCACTCTTCGGCGCGCGACGCGCCGGTTTTGTTGGCGAACGCGGCCCCGAAGCCGAGCAGTTCGTCGATATCCGATCGCGAATACGCATCGTAGGACGGTGTGTAATACGAAGCCCTGGGCCAATCGGCGTAGTATTCGGCACAGCCGGTCAGCACCGACAACCCCATTAAAGCTGCACTGCGGACTAGCGTTTTCATTCAGGCAGCCTCGACCAGCGGAAATTGAACCCGGATGCGGGCGCCTTGCTTGTCCTGTCGCGGTTCGAGAACTTCGATTTTCCCGCGCTGGTTGGCGACGCACTCGCTGGCGATGGCCAATCCCATTCCGGAGCCCTCGGTGCCGAGGCTGAACGCGGCCTTGCCCCGGTAAAACGGTTCGAATACATGTTTGCTCTCCTCTTCGTCGATGCCGGGACCGTCGTCTTCGACCTCCAGTTCCATGCTATTCCCCACGGTGCGGAGAATGATTCGAATCTCGCCGCCTACCGGCGAATAGCGCACGGCATTGGAAATCAGGTTATCGATAATGGTTCGTAGCTGGTCCCGATCGCCGGACACCTCGACCGGCTGGACCAGCTCTTTGACCTTCAAAGACTTCGCTACCATATGAGGTCGATGATCCTCGATGACGGACTTTAACAGCTCCTGCATGTTAACGGTTTCCTCGGCGTGCTGTTCGGGTTCCTCATGGAGCCGATTGTAACGGGTCAGCTCTCCCAATAAGTCCTGCAACTTTTGGGTATTGGTCGTTAGCGTCTTGCCGATTTCGCGCTGATCCGGGCCGAGTTCATCGACCATCATGTTCTCGAGCAGTTCCGCGCTTGCAACGATGCGGGCCAGCGGCGTCTTGATCTCGAGCGAGACATTGTCCATCAACTGCCGTTTCGACTCCTCGAGCGAGCGCAGGCGCGTCCGCAGCAACTCCAGTTGATCGCCCAGATAGCGAAGATCTTGCGGCCCCGTGACGGTTATGGGCTTCGCGAAATCCCGCGCCGTCAACCTTCGGATCGCCTCGTCCAATTGCCGAACCGATCGTGTGAACAAGGTCAACAGAAACAGGATAACGGCAACGGAAATGGGCAACAAAAAACCTGCCTTGATCAGAAGGTCTTGCTGAACCGTTTTCGATTGCGCGTAGAGCTCGCTCGCCTCCCGATCGACCTGTTCGGAGATTTCGCGCCACAAGGTATTGGCCGCTGTATGCAAACCCTGAAATGCTTGGTCATCGGGCGATGTAACGCGATCGCCGGTCTCGGAACTGATGATCTGCTCGTAAACCAGCCGCTCCTGTTCCGACAGTTGGTTGATCGAAAGGCTTACTTTTTCATCCACGCCCAGTTTCAGCAGTTCTCCCAAGGTTTGCCTCAGGGAATTCCGAACGCTCTCGTAAGACTGGCGCTCATAGGGCTGGCGCAAGGCCGGATGCGCCAAAATAACGAAGAGCTTGGCTTTTCGCTCGATATCGGAAACTATCTGTAGTGCCGAGCGGGTGGTTTTCACCTGTTCGACGATTTGATAAAAGGTCCGCTGCTCCAGCTTTGCAATGTCGCGCATGGCGAATGCCGCGTACATCACGGCAAACAGCAAGGGAACCAGTACGACCACGAACCCGATGGGAATCAGGTATCTCAGCGAGAATAACTTTTCAAATCTCATCCGCTTCAAATCAATCATTGCCGCATCGTCGGATTCATAAAGCGAACTCAACGATGCCGTAACACTCTTGTGACCACCCCCTATGATAGGGATTTATCGTCCGGTCGTGTTGAATGACGTGATCGCTTTTTGAACGATTTCCGGCACGGCAGCGCATTCCGCGAGGTGAATTAGATGACAACATATTTCTCGAAAACCGGATTCACGGTCCTGGCGGCAACCTGGCTGACTTTCGCCAACGGCGCCGAACTCTCGGGATTGCCGGTTCAAGGCAGCGCCGAAAATCCCCTTCTTCTGCTCGAACTCGGCAGCCAGCCGCCGTCGGCCGCAACCCAGGACGCGGCAATGCGGGTTTATAAGGGAGATATCAGCGCGCACAAGGGAGACGCCTCGATTCAGACTGGCCCGGATGAAATCAGCTCGCTGCATCCCGGATTCGGCACATGGAATGTCGCTTTCCGATTCAAGCTGGAGCCCCGGCCGAATGCAAATCCATACACCTTTTGGGCACGCTGGCGGCAAGGCGGCGAACCCGATGTTTGCGTGCAGACCTTCGAGATTTGGGCGGGACCCGATGCCTCGAAACTCGAACAACGCGCCGTCGTAAAGCTGAAACCCAAGGGTTGGGAATACGCCTGGGTCGGCGCGGAAACCCCGCTGACGCTCAAGGCTGACGATGTCGTGGTCGAGGTTCGCGACAGCGGGGCCGGCCACGACGGCAAGATTTTCGACGCCTTTATGCTTGGGAGCCCACAACCGGCGACGGCGCTTCCGGAACAAGGCACGAAGGAACTACCCGTCGTGCTTCTCGAATTGGGCAAGACGCCGCTTTGGACCTCCGCCGAGAAAAATCCTTCGGTCCGGGTCCATGCCGGAACTACTGCGGGGCAGGAGGGAGCGGATTCGATCTTGACCGAAAAGGACGAGGTCCAGGTTTTCCACCCAGGCTTCGGCGCTTGGGGCGCGAGCTTTCGGTTCGACCTCGACCCCGCCGTTCCGCCAGGCCTGTACCGCTTTTTCGCGCGGTACAAGAGCGGTGGAGAAGTCTCGCAGGTCGCCCAGACGTTCACGGTCAAAGCCGGCGCCGATCCTAACGGACTGGCCGCACGGGGCGACTTCGTTGTGACCAACACTTCGCCCTGGGAATACCAATGGGTGAAAGGCGCCGCCACCGTGGCGATTTTGCCGGGCGACAAGCTGCTGCAAATCGAAAACGCGGGCAAAGCCGACAGCGCGAAGGTCTTCGATGCCTTTCTCCTCAAGCTGGAAACGCCGCTCGGCGATTGGATGAGCGCATCGGCGGCTCAGGCTCGAAACCGCTTTCTGGCGCAGACCAAAACAGTCTCCAACCCGAGCGGACAACTCTACGTGCTCGACGGTAAAGGCGATAAAGGCGAGACGCTGTTTCGCGGATTAGCTGCCGATGCCGCCCGCCAGCGGGTTCAAAAGCTCCGGGTGAACTATTCGATCGGCCCCGAAGCCGAGGACATGGCTCGGCGTTTGAATCTCCCCGCGCTGCCCGCCGCGCTCGTGACCGACAACCATTACTCCGTGCTCGGCGCCTTGGCCGCGCCCAAAAACGAAGCAGCCGTGGCGAAATTTCTCGCCGATCCGGAACATGCGGGCACAATGCTCACGATTCCGGCCGTGAAGCCCGAGGCGGCTACCCCGCTCCGTAACGGCGTCCCGGAAGCCTGGCTGGTCGGCGGATTGCAGGACGGCTTGGCGGGTGTTTCGATTTACGGCCTGGACACCGAAACCATACTGCGCGCGAATCCCGATCAGCCTTACCTCAGCACGGCGATGATGGGGGGCAAAATCAAAACCTGGCAAAAAGCCCCGACCGCATCCAACGGCGTTACGGTCATCGAACCCGCTACCGATCACTCCTACGGCTGGTCGCGCGGAACCGGCTACGCCCAACTCTATCTTCACATAGATCAGCCTACCCAGGCGCTGCTGAAATTGCGCCAGTCCGGGATCAGAACCGCCGGATGGCTGGACGGGCAACCCCTCGCCTTCGCCGACGATCAGAATCCGCCGGCCGACTTTCCCACTCCGGGCGAACCGGCCAAGACCGCGCTCCAGGGCCTCACCACCGAAGGTCTTGCGGTCACCGCCCTGCCGGAACGCGCCGAACCGCCAAAGGCCGCGGCTTTGGCGCTTGCGCCCGGCTGGCACAGCCTGCTGGTCAAGCTGGCCATGCAACACGACAAAGATCAAAGCTTTTTCTTTGCCGCGCGCTTTACCGACACGAACGGTCGTCCGATCGATCCGATCAAGACGCAACTCGCCGATCCCGGTGCCGACCTGGCGCTCAACGCCGTGGCCGCGAAGCTCAGGACGCTCGTCTATGTCGACGCGCCGGCCAACCTGACTCGTCCGGGCGACCCGCTCAAGCTGCGCGCCGACATCCGCTGGCATCCGATTCTGGAAGAAACCGAGCTGTCCGCTCCCCTGCCCCGTTTCCGCGCCAGGCTGCGCCTGCGCGTGACGGATTATCGGGGCAACGAAGTCGCCGCGAAGGAGGTCGATGGTCTCTTCCCCGGCGAAGCCAAGGTCGATTTCGGAAAAACGCCGGAAGCGGGCTATTACGCTGTCTACCCTTCACTGCACACGCCCGACGGCAAGCTCATCATGGCCTATCCCGCCGACGGCTTCACCGTGGTGCGCGGAAACGCCGCCCAGAAGGAACGGCTGGACAAGAAAAAGCTTTGGAACAACGACTATTACGCCTTTTTCGACGGCGATAAAGGCTTCCGGCAGGAAGGCGGCTATTTCGCCTGGCTGGAGCGCATGGGCATCTACAAGAGCTACGGCTCCTATCCCGGATTCCCGCCGGAACATCAGGCCAAGTGGGAACGCGCCAAATCACGCGGACTCGTCTTCTTCGGAGACACATCCGGCGACAGCCATTGGCTCAACGACAAGCCCGAAGACGGGCGAGCCTTCATCGAAAAGGCCTCGGCCTATACCCGCTTCTTCAAGGCCACCAACGAAATCGACATCCGCCGCGAAGGGGAATGGCAAAAGCTGCGCGATCCCGCCCACTGGGTCGAGCGAGCCCGTTGGGAGTACGAAGCAGTGCACCAGGCACGGAAGGACGGTCACTATGTTGGAGGCAGCCTGGTGCGTCCCGGCGATACCGCCGACAACGGAAGTTATTCCGGCGGACTGAGTTCGGGAAAATGGTTCGCCGAAGTGCTCAAGCTCGGCCTCGACAAGTACCAGGACGCCTGGGACGTCCACGCCTATCCGCAACGCCCGCCCCGTTTCGGAGGCCCCATCGGCAACAGCTCCACCGAAGACGAACGCGGCGTCCTGGCGGCTTACGAAAGCCTCAGCCGAAACAATAACCTTCCCTTCTGGCTGGGCGAAGCCGGCGCCAAGACCGCCCACGGCTTCACCGGCCGCCGCTGGCAAGCGGAGCAAGCCGCCAAAATGATCGCCTGGGCCAACAGCCGAAGCGACTATCTAGGCTTGGCATTCTGCCTCGGACACGAATACGACTGGGGCTACGGCCGGCTCTGGGACTACTCCATGGGCCACAAGCCCGCCGAAGCGGCGCTATACACCGCCGGCGCCCTGATCGACGGCCTGCCCTACAAGGCCGTGGACACCCGGGACGCCAACGTTCAGGCCGCCTATTTCGGCGAAACCTTCATGATCTGGCGGACGGACGAGCAGTCCGGCGATTGGCCGCTAAAACTCGATCCGGCCAAGGCTTGGGTTATGGTGGACGTGGTGGGACACGCAGAGGCTCTTGCGGTCGATAAGGATGGCAAGGCGACTGTCAGGGTATCGCCGAGTCCCTTGTATATTCTGAGCAAGGCGGATTATGAACGGCTGACACGTGGTCGGTAGGCTGTTTGCTGGGATTCGCTTCGCTCTTCCCAGCCTACAGTGCTAGACAATCAAATTTATCGACATCTAATATCGATATGGCCCCAGCTTCCTAGAAGCAGAAACGGCAAACTAGGTAATTCATATGCCGTTTTTAACATAAAATTAAGACGTCTACTTTTGGAGTCCCCGCATGGCAGCCGAGATCGTTACAGCGGTTATCGCAGCCTCCGGTGCAGTCGTCTTAGCCGGAGCAAGTTACTGGTTCACTAAGAAACGTGAGCGTGACGCCGAGCTGCGCAAAGAGAAGCTTGATCATTACAAGGACTTTGTAGCCAGTCTCAGCAGTATCATCTCGGGCGAATGGACAGCCGACGGTCAGCGCGCTTTCTCTAGAGCATGCAACAAGCTCAATCTTGTAGCTCCCCAGGCGGTTCTCCAAGCCCTGCAAGAGTTCCAACAGGAAATCAAAATAAGCAACACCGAGCGGAGCAACGAGCGGCACGACAAACTGATGTCTCGTCTCTTCTATGAAATTCGGAAAGACCTTGAGGTCGTGCCAAAGGACAATGAAGCGACTTTTAGAATACGTTTGTGGGCATCTGGCGTACCACCGGAGAGCCCTACTAACCCGTCCATCGAGCGGACACCAGGCGCTGACAAGCCCCGTAGGCTGGGATGAGTGAAACGAATCCCAGCCTACGTAGGATGGGTAGAGCGTAGCGAAACCCATCAATCCGAAAAGCCTATTCCAAATCCAAATCATCCATTTCCGGACCCGCCCAGTCCTTCGAGTAAATGCCCAATCCGACATACCGATGAAATGAGGAATAAGGCCAGTTTGAAACTGCCTTTACATATCCGTGTTTTACCGGATTATGGTGAATGTAATCGACGTGCCGCGCGAAATCTTCTTCGTCGCGGATGACGTGTTCCCAAAATCGGCGTTGCCATACTCCGCGCTCACCCTTACGGGAACGACTTTTGGAAATGCGTTCTCCCTTTTCAATCTCTCTGGAAAAGGCTGATTTAATTTGCCGCCAGCGTAGGCTGAAATCCTGTTCGCCCGTTGGCAGGGTCCAAATCGTATGGAGGTGGTCCGGCAAAATCACTACCGCGTCGATCGTGAACGGATGCGCTCCTTTGACCACACGAAAAGCTTCGCGCAAGGCACCGATATGTTCCGTCAACAGCTTGCGATGCCGCTCTGCCAGGTTAACCGTAAAGAAATATGTACCTCCCTCGACACGGAAACGGCGATAGTCGGTCATGGTCTACCTGGTGTCATTTAGAATCGTCCATGGTGTATCACGGCTCTGGCATGATGGGTTTCGCTTCGCTCTACCCATCCTACACGATCTCGCTACACGATCCCGCCGGATGTCCCGGCGTGTCAATGAGAGTGACAGCCGCCTTTTGCTTACCCCCAACCAAAACTTGTCACAAAAATGAGGAACTACCGTAAATAAATAGTTCTCGAATTAAAAAGATTCGTCCTGATAAAGGAAGGAGGGAATCATGAAGACGTTAAGGAATAACAAGCAGGGAACAAGCAGAGCGAAGAGGCATCTCCGCGCAGGGTTGTCGGTTGCCCTGCCTTTGATCGGGATATGGTCGCAGACTGCCCTCGCCCAATTGACCTGTGGCATTACACAGATCACCGACGGGAACACATTCGGAGCCATCATCCAACAAAACAATGCGTCCATCAGCGCCGATGGCACTCGCATCGCGTTTCATCTCGATGCGGACCTGACGGGCGGCAACGCCGACCGCAATTTCGAGCTCTTCCTGTTCGACGCCAACACAAACACCATCACCCAGGTCACCAATACGACGAGCGGAGCAGCGCCCACCAACCATGCTCCTTCCGTCAACGCCAACGGCACCCTCATCGCCTTCGAGTCCAGCGCCGATCTGACCGGGCAGAATCCCGAGCTGAACAGAGAGATCTTCCTGTTCGACGCTACGGCGGTTGCCTTCAGGCAGCTCACCGAAAACGCCGGAATCGGCCAGGCCTTCCTGCCATCCATAAACGCCGAAGGCACCCGTATCGCTTTCGAATCCAACGCAAATCCGACCGGTCAGAACCCTAACGGCAACTCTGAAATAGACCTGGTCGACACGGCGACCAACAGCATCGCTCAGATCACCAACTCCCCCGCCAGGATCGGCAGCTTCAATGCGTCGATCAGCGCGAACGGTGCCCGCATCGCCTTCGACTCCGATGAGGACCTGACCGGCGGGAATCCTGACTTCAACCGGGAGATATTCCTGTTCGACACAGCGACCAACACCACAACGCAGCTTACCAACTCCATCGCAAGCGGGCCCGGCATCGGCAACTTCGCTCCATCCATCAATGCCGATGGTACCCGCATTGCCTTTCACTCCAACCAAGACTTGACGGGAGGCAACGCTGACGGCAACGATGAGATCTTCCTGTTTGACGCAACGACCGGCGCACTCGCGCAGATCACCAATTCCACCGGGGGCGATCCCCTCCTCGAGAACTACTCTGCCTCGATCAACGCCGACGGCACCCGCATCGCCTTTGTGTCCGGCCGGGATCTAACCGGGACCAATCCCGACAGCAGCCTCGAAATCGTCTTGTTCGATGCCGCCACCGGCACCTTTACGCAGGTCACCAATGCCCCCGCGGGCAGCAGTATCAGTCCGTCGATCAGTTCCGACGGGAGACGCATTGCCTTTGTGTCGAGATCGGACCTGACCGGGGGCAACACCGACAACTTCGATGAAATATTCCTGGCAAGCTGTGAAGAACCCGTGGTACCCGTGGTACCCGTGGTACCGGGGCCGTACGGCATCGTTACAGGCGGCTTAGGACCGTAGACCGGGTTGTAGCGGTAGCGAAAATCCAACTAATCCACGCCTGAAAGAGCTGGGTGTCGTTCCTCAACCCAGCCTTCCACCGTGCTTGACACTGTGTCACGGCAAAGTACATCCTTTTTTCCGTAAAACGCGGCAACGCGCACGGTAACGCCCTACCCTTATCAGCCCGTTTCCAGACATTCAACAACGGAGGCTATCTCATAATGAAGTTGCGAATTTGGGTTCCCTCGGCCGACCGTGTGAGACGCTGGCTTATGACTATCGTGCTTAGCCTGGTCGCGCTGCACCTGGCCGGACAGTCGGTCAAGTATTTTCTAGGGCATGGCCAACTCAGAGGCTTGGTGCCAATCTTCAACCTCGAACACGAATCGAGCGTACCCACCTGGTATTCCGCGTGCGCACTAGGGTTGGCCGGCATCCTGTTGGGAATCATCGCCGCCGCCAAATTCGCAAAAATAGACCGCTATCGCTTCCACTGGGCGGGGCTGGCGGGATTGTTCTTTTTCCTGTCGCTCGACGAAATAGCCACGTTCCACGAGTTGCTCATTGCGCCGCTTCGCGAGTTCCTGCATGCCGGTGGACTGCTGTACTACACCTGGGTGATTCCTGGGGCGATATTTGTGGCCGCGGTGGGGTTGGTGTTCGCGAAATTCCTGTTTGATCTGCCGCCGGCCATTCGAAGGCGTTTTCTGCTCGCTGGGGCAGTGTTCGTCGGCGGCGCGATCGGCGTCGAAATGCTCGGCGGACTTCAGGCCGACTGGCACGGCAAAGAGAATATCGGTTATGTATTGTTAGTGACGCTCGAAGAGTACATGGAGATGTCGGGCATAGTGATCTTCATCCACGCACTGCTGGAATACCTAATGGCCGAAGTGCGCGAGATCCGTTTGAGCTTCGGCCCGGCCGCCCCGGAATCGGTAAAGGGCAATCCTTTCCAATCCGGAAATGAGCCTAAACAGGGGGAGGAATTGGCAGCTTAGGAAATGATGGGTTTCGCTACGCTCTACCCATCCTACGCGATCTCGCCGGATATCCCGGCGGATCAATGGGAATGACGCCTCATTGGCCGGGATTGCTTTGCTCTTCCCAGCCTACAAGCTATTTGAACAAAGACCTGCAACGATTTCCCTTGACGCATGCTCTAAGGTTGACATGCCGAAGGCAGAGTTTCCGTACGATTTTGCAGTCGGAATCTGATATTTGGTCTCGCTCGATAAGTGCATCCAAAGGAGGGAATACCATGCAAATACAAGCGCAAAAGATTGATCGAGTGCTGATAGGCGAAGCCCTGGTGGGAGAAGGCAAGGAGGTCGCGCATATCGATTTGATCATGGGACCGCGAGGCAGTGGCGCAGAAATCGCATTCTGCATCGCTTTGACGAATCAAAAGCGGGGCGACAACGCTTTGCTGGCGCTGGTCGCGCCGAATCTCATGGCCAAGCCCCCCACGGTGTTATTCAACAAGGTCGAAATCAAGAACGAGAAGCAGGCCACCCAGATGTTCGGGCCGGCGGAACGCGCCGTTGGCAAAGCCGTGGTGGACAGTGTCAGGGAGGGCGTCATACCCATGGACGAAGCCGATAATATTTTCATCTGTGTCGGCGTCTTCATCCACTGGGAAGCCGACGATGACAACAAGATCCAGGATTGGAATTACGAGGCGACCAAACTGGCGATCAAGCGCGCGGTCGAAGGCTCTCCCACGCCCGCCGAAGTCATTGCGCAGGAGAACATAGCGCATCATCCGCTCGCGGCGCACGATTAAAAAAAGCACGGTTGGGTCGCCGTCACTGTAATTTCGTAGGCCGGAATAAGCGAAGCGTTTCCGGCAGCGTCGTGCACCAGAAACGCTAACGCCCCTTCGACCGGGCTCAGGCTAGGCTTATCCCGGCCTACAAGCAACAAGCACTCCCGTAGGATTACGGAATGGTTTGATACTCTCCCCAGCGTGGCCCTTTCCTTTTCTCCTTCTCCGGCAAATTCGAGGCCGTCTGGCCATGGTCTTCCAGCCATCTGCGCCCGGCCTCTTCCAGTTCCGGATTACCGCATTTGATGAAATCCCTGGCCATCCCGGCATTTCCCAGGAAGCCTAGAGCGTCCATGAGCCGGTCCTCGGTTCCGGACCCTCCTTTTTTGATCAGTTCGTCATAGGTTTCGGACGCGGGGACGGCATCCTTGGTCTTCGCGGCGATGGCATCCGCCGCGCGCGAATCCTTGGCTTTCCTTAGCGCCAATGCCGCCCCGGAGCGAATTCGCCAATCCGTATCTTCCAAAGCGGCTATCAAGGGGCCGATCGCGTCAGGCCCTATCGCCAGCAGCGCTTCCCTAGTTGCTTTCCGAAATTCGGGATCGCCGTTCCTAAACCCACCGGTCAGGGATTCGATAGCCGGCCGGCCCATGCTCGCCAAGGCTTCCGTCACCCCGGAACGAACCCCCGGATCGTTATTCCTCAACGCCGCCACCAGGGGCTCCGTTGCGGGCGGGCCTATCTCCACCAGCGATTCGGTGAGCGTGGTGCGAAACCCCACTTCGCTGTCCTTGAACGCCGCGATCAAGGGCTCGACCGCCCGAGCATCCTTCAGGCGTCCGAGCGCAACCGCGGCATCCCATTGGACCGCGGGATCGTCGTCCTTCAAGGCTTCGGCCAAACGTTCCAGCGCCCGAAGATCCCGAAAATTCCCAAGCGATTCCGCGGCTTCCCGGCGGACCTTGGCGTCACTATCCTGCAAAGCGCCAATCAGCGGCTCCACCGCCGAGGGATCTTTGATTTCTCCCAGCGCTTTCGCCGCGCCCGAGCGGACCGAGGGTTCACTATCCTTGAGAGCGGCAACCAGGGGTTCGACCGCCGCTCCGTCCATTTCACCCAGCGCCACGGCAGCCGCCCATTGGACCGCCGAGTCGCCGTCCTTCAAGCCATCGATGAGCGGCTCGATTGCTCTCGGGTCTTTAAGATCGCCCAAGGCTTCCGCGGCCTTCCGCCGAACCTCGGGGCTATCGTCGTGCAAGGCGCCGACGACGGAATCGAATGCCCGCGGATCGCCCGTTTCTCCCAGCCTCTCCACCGCCTCGCGGCGGATGACCGAATTGCCCTCTTTCGCGGCATCGATCAAAGAGCCCACCGGCCGAGAGTCCTCTGCCCCAAGTCCGGCGGAAGAGAGCCACCCCAAGAGCAATGCCAGCCGGCATTTTCCTCGCGATTCGATCATCCCGGATATCCCGCCGGAAGATAGACTCAGGGCATCGCACGATGCCAGTAGGCCCGGTGCAGGCTGAAACGCCTGTTGAGAAACAACGGCAATTTCCGATGCAAGGAGCTTCCCATTTTGAAGCCCAGCCACTTGAGGCCGGTGCGCAGCAAAGCGGACGGAATCAGCCATGGCGCCCGCTTGCCGAGATAACGAAGTTCGGACAGGACGAAGCGCCGACCTTCGCCGGCTGCTCGCCCAAAGGTCTGTTGCAGCCAGGGAGTCCGGGCGTGAAAGACGCCGATATCGAAATAGCGCTTGAATTCGTCCGCGTAAGAGTAATCGTGCGAGTGGCGGACTTGGGCATCCGCGCGATAAGCGATTTCCCAGCCCGACAGCAGCATCTTGCCGGCAACGAAAGTATCCTCGTTCATGACGGTGTCGGTGGGAAACCCGCCTACCTCGAGCAGCGCGCTACGCCGGTAGGCGGCAAACGAGTTGGATATGAAAGCCGTTTTGATGCCCAGCCGGCTGCGGTCGTCCAGGCTGCGCACCTGGCTCTGCGGCGGATAATTGAAAAGACGCGCATGCGCGCCGATCGGCTTGGCATCCCGATGGGGAAGCTGGCGGCCGTATGCCGCCCCGACGCGTTCGTCGGCAAATGCCGCCAAAAGGCGCTTGATGGCGTCCGGTCTGGCCAGCAGCGCATCCTGGGTCATAAACACGATAATCTCGGCTTCGGGCAGCATGCCGATCCCAATCTGGCGGGTTCCGCCGTGATTGAACTCGGCCTTGGGGATGACCTGCACGTCGAAACCGTGGGAACGCGCCAAGGCAACCGTGTCATCGTCGGACGAAGAGTCGATGACCAGGAGGCAATCGGGCTTTCGGGTTTGCCGCGCGAATGCGGCGAGCCAGGGTTTCCAGAGACTGCCCGCGTTCAGTGTGGGAACGATCAGACCGATCTTGGTCATAAAGAAAACTCCGTCATGGGTGTTGCGGATGAATTGAGTATTGCTCCGGGAGAATGCCGGATACGCGAAGCCTGTCCTGAGCTTGTCGAAGGGCCTGTCCTGAGCCCAGTCGTAGGCCGGGATAAGGCGCTAGCCGTTCCCGGCGCTCGGCATATCAACATGCCGGAAACGCTTCGCTTATTCCGGCCTACAAAGGGCTATTTCTTGAGGCGAAGCGACCGCACTGGAGCCCGTCAATACCCGCCAGACCTGCTCCCCGAGCTTTACCGGATCGAGATGCGTCTCGACGTACTGCCGAGCGTTTTCCGACATCCGCTGCCAATCCGTTCGGCTCAGCGACTGGGCCCGGCGCAGGATTTCGCATGCGGAATCTTCCGTGCGGTCGAAGATGAAACCGGCGGCTATCGATTCGACATGATCCCAGGCCAAGCCTCGGGCGACCAGGACCGGCCGTCCCGCGGCCATGGCCTCGGCCACCACGTTGCCGAAGTTCTCGCGCATGCCGCCCGTTTCTTCGAGCCCGGACGGAAGCGCGAGGAAATGGCTATCCGCCAACAGCGCCGCAACCTCGGTCTGCCCCAGATAACCCCGGTAGCTGATGGCGCCGCCAGCTTGCTCGACCAGCGCCTGGAACTCCCGGAAATACGCTCCGTCCACGCTTCGTCCGGCGACCACCAGGCGGTCGGCTTCACGCCGGGTCTTGAGCCAGGCGCGGATGAAGGCGTTGATGCCTTTCTCCTGCTGGATGTGGCCGAGAAAACAGATCTGGATTCCCTCTCCGGCGGGGTAACCCGCGATCGGCACAGCCCGGCTGTCGATCCCGTTCGGGACCAGCAGAATACGGGCATCCTCGCCGAGAACGTTCCTTACCCCTTCCGCTTCGGTGTCGCTGGTGCAATGAATGGCGATGGCGCGCCGCAGCGTGGGAAACGTCAGCCATTTATAGAACAGCCATTTGTGCGGTTTTCGCTCGCGAATCAAGCCGACATGCTCGGGCATCAAACCGCCGTGCACCGCAACCGTAAAGCGGCGCCGAAGCAGCACGCAGAAAATGGCTGCGAGCGTACTGGGCCAGGTGGCGATGCCGTGGATATAGACGACCGGCGCCTTGAGGCACAGCCCAAACAGTTTGGGAATCGCCCCGAGCCCGAATCCCCATCGCTTGAATCCGTACGAACGGTAAAGACTGACTTCGACCGTATCACCCAGCCGCACATCCTCCGGCTCCAGCCGGCGATCGATCGATTCGCTGGAAGTCACCAGCGAAACCTTGTGGCCCAATTCCGCCCATGCCCTGGTCAAAACGCCGGCCGTTACCGATACCCCGCCGTAACCCTTGGCCGGGGGAATATGCGTCGAAACGACACCCACATCCATCACCGTATTCTCGCTGCCCATGGCTTTATCTCCCGTACGCGCAAAAGCCGCGCCATATGCCGACCAGGTTATTGAACGAATACACGAATCTTTTCCGGTTGAGCAACACCGCGGCCACCGCCATTTTCACCATGGGCGCGATAAACATCTTTCTCAGGATGTAATACAGCATCGATAAATCATATTCGTTCGTGAATTTCCGGATATAGGCACCAACGCCTGCGGAATACATGAGCATCCTCTTGGTGCCGACTTTATAGTTGTCCTTATCGGCGTGATATATCTTTATCTCGGGGTTATAAAAGGCTTTGTTTCCGGCGCGCAGCAATCGGTACAAAAGTTCAAACCCTTCAGCGCCGGGATATTTAGACCCTATCCCGAAATCGTGATCCAGACAAAACTCGCTCCGGTCCATCCTTTCCAGATTGAAAAAGTGGGTAAACTCGACCCCCATCATGTAGAACTGCGAGAAATATCTCGGCCATTTCGAATTCACGCCTATGCTGAACCGGGTTTCGGAAAAATCGTAAGAAGCGGCCGATAAAATAGCGACTTCCGGTTTATTGCCGAATTCTTCAACCACTTTTTCCAGAACGTCTTTCTCGTAAACACAATCATCATCCGGAAATGCGATGATATCGCCTTGCGCAAAGCGAATTCCGTAGTCTCTGGCTCTCGAATTCCCCGTAAATACCACTTTTACATGATTTACCGGAAAACGAGTTTTATACGGAGCAACGATCGAATCTATTTTTCCGTCTCTGTTTTGGTCGATGATGATCAGCTCGAAATCTTGAAAGGTCTGATTCTGTAACGAATTCAAAAAATAGGTCAGCTCTATATCCCTTCCTAGAGTCGCCAGAATAAGTGAACATTTCATAACCAACACCTCTCGTATACTCAAGGATTATCTTCGGCCAGGGTTTCGTGCTCTCGGAAGGAACCTGCCTCCGATTCACGCCCTGCCCTTGCTTGCGCGTATATCGTGGCTTCATACCAGGTGAACATCAGAGCGAACTCCAACCCTGCGGCGCCGTCCAAAAATCCCCGCCGCAGCACGAAGTGATAGAGGAATCTGGCGAATACCCTGAACGCGGACCGCCCGAGCCACACACTCAAGCGGCCGCGCGTCGTCATCGCGGCTCCCGCGGTGGGATACAAACGCACCTCCTGCGCCGCTTTCTCGACATGCTTGTGCATCCATTCGACGATTTCGCCGTGATAGAAATAATGGTCATAGGGAATGGGCGAATACGAAATACGGCAGGTCTCGAGTACGGCTTCGCCATGCCCGGTATGATTGGTGACGAATTTCGTGGTATCCCTCTGCACCAGTCTCGGGTGATAAATAGGGTAACCGGGTGCGTAATTAAGCCGCTTTCCGCGAAGATAAAGAATCGACGGCACCATGATGACATCGGCCGAGTCCGAAGTCGCGATCTGAGACTCGAACCAGTTGTAGAATTTCGTCGGATAAATCTCGTCCGCATCGATGAATAATACCCAGCGGCTTGGGATATCACAGCGCTGAAGCGCGAAGTTACGCTGCTCCGCAAATCCCGGCCAGGGATTCTTGTAAATCGTACAGCCACGCCGTTTTGCGATTTCGATCGTCCGGTCTGTGCTCCCGGAATCCACGATGACAATGGGGTATCGGCTGGGGATTCCATCCAGACAACGCGGGAGATTATCTTCCTCGTTCTTGGTCAAGATAACGATAGTCAACATACGGTCATTCATACGATCTCTCCCGCTGAACCGGCTTATGGCCGAAGCTATGATTTGACGGCATATATGCTGATGTACGTGCCCATTCCAAGCGAATTCACGATCCGTGAAAACGGCCTTTGGAAGCGCATTACCAGGGATTCCAGGACGGATGATATTTTTTCTCCACTTTTAATGCGTTTGGATAATGCATTCGGTTGAATTCGGGTTGTCTGTTCCATTTTCATTACCTTAAATCCATTACGTTCCAGCAATACCCTTAACCCTTTCTCGGTAAAGTAATTGACGTGCTCGGGCACCCATAAACAGGCGTTATCCCGAGCGCCGAGCAGCTTCACGGCGAAGGATTCGAAATTGGGCACCGCGCACGCCAAAACGCCACCCGATGCCAACAGTCTGGATACTTTCCTTACCGCCTGTTCCGGATCGAGCAGGTGTTCGAGCACTTGAGACATCACCACCACACCAAAAGGATCTGAATCCTGAAAAGACTCGAACATGACGGGTATCGGCTCATCCCCGTTGAGCTCCTTGAAAACGGTATTTTCGTATTTACCGGGATTGATGCTTACCGTGCAGTATCCCTCTCTTCTGAGGGCTCGCGTGTAAAAGCCGAACCCCGAACCGATATCCAGCGCTGTTCTATTTCCCGAGCCGTTGAGCCGATCCGCATCGCGAGCCATGCGCGCGGCGTCCACCGTGATGTTCGGGAACTTCACTTCCCGGGCCAATATTTCGGCGACCGTCACCGGCTGGGTAAGCGCTTGCCCCGAGTATTGGTAGATGGTTTTCAGCCAATCCGCATGCGGCGGCCGATTCAAGAAGCCCGTGCCGCAATCGGAGCAGCGGCATATATGAAACGCCTCGACGCTGTTGTCCTGCGTGTACTGGTACCGTTTCGTGCGCCAAAAACGGAGATTCTTGCCGCCGCAGGCCACGCATTCGTACAAAAGCTCTCCGTAAACGGCGGAACTTGCCGATGCCGGCGCCGCATCGCTCTCGCCCCAGGCCATTTCAGAGAAAAAGTACAGAGGTACAGGCATTTAACGAGCTCCCGCGGAATTAGATTGAATCGCTTTCGAAAACTGAGCTTTCCGGACGCCGATCATCCGCCAGGGTCTCGCCAGCATGGCCAAGATGAACGCCTCCACACCGAAATAAATCGGCGCTGCCATGGCCGCGCCTATCAAACCGTACTCCTGAATCATCAAGGGTATGGCGACGGCGGCGGTGACGGCCCCGCACAAGCGGCCCGCCAGCAAAGGCCGAGTCCGTTTGATGGCCAGCAGCGGTTGAGCCGCCACCATTCCCAAGGCTTGCAGCGCGCAGCCGGCCCCAATGATGGGCATCAGAACGGCCGCCGAACGATAGGTTTCCGCGAGCAGCAAGGCGGCCACCCAGTCCTTCAGCAGCACCAAGGCCACGACGCCCGTTATGCCCATGGCGGCCACGCAGCCCAGCCAGATCCAGAATATCCTGAACGCCTGCGCTTTTTGGCCCGCCGAGAAATGTTGGAAATACACGGGTTGAAAGGTGCGCAGCAACACGATGGCGCTCCGGTTGAACGCCTCGTTGGTCAGGGTGTAGGCGGCTGCGTAGACGCCCACGTCCGCCGCGGTCATCAGGTAGCCGACGATATACCGATCGCCCAGGCCGCTGAACCAGGACAGCAGTTCCATCGGAATCAGCGGCACCGCATAAGCCCAAACGTCCCGCTTGAGGTTTCGCAGAATTACCGGGCGATGTCGGACCTTTTCGCTCCGTTTCGGCCGGTGAACGAACGACCAGAGCGTATTCGCGGCGATGCTGGCGAAGGCGTAACCTAGCAACACCCACGCGGCGTTTGCCCCCCAAAGCCACACCAGCAGGATGGCGAGCAGCGGCCGCAGAATGCTGTCGCTCGTCTGCCAAAGGCTGGCCTCGCGTTGCCGGCGCTCGCCGATCAACAACTGAAACCCCATTTCCCGGCGCACGGTGGCTGCAAAAAGCAGGGCAGCGGCCCCAAACAACCAGGGATCACTCCCGGTTATATGGCTGTACGCCGCCCCTCCAAGCGCCAGAAACAACACGGCAACTGTGCTTGAACGCGTGGACAGGCCGCGGACGACCCGGTACAACGCCGACCGTTGTCCCGTCTCCAGGCACTCCGGCAGCATCCGCATTCCCGCGCAGATAAACGGATAGGCAAAAATACTGACGCCGAGCGCCACGATGCCGGTCAACAAAGCAACCTGCCCGTAAACTTCGGGCGAAACCAATTCGGTAATGATCCGGGTGCCCAGCAGCAGCACGACGCCCGACCCCACCTGGCCGAGCAATGCCCACGAGGCATCGCCGAAGATTCGCCGGCCGGACGCGGTTTTAGCGGGCATGTTCGCCATAGCCGCGGTAGCTCGCCGCCGTCACCCGCGACGGCAGTGAACTCGGCTCGCGCGCGGTTCCCAGCACCGCGCCCCAGAGAAACATCAGCATCGCATTCTGGGGAAAATACTCCCAAAGATTGAATGGCAAACCCGCCATGAAAATGAAGGTCATCACCAATCCCTTTTGGGGATAACCGGACACCCTTGCGGACATCCAGACAAACACCAGATAAGCCAAGAGGCCAATCAGCCCGTAGCCGTTAAGCAGAAAAAGGTACAGGCTGTCCGAATCGAACTGGCCCGGAAAGTATTCGGCGCCGTACAAGACATTGATGGTGTTCGAGCCGAGCCCGAGCCCCCAGCCGAACAGAAGATCCGGCAGGTCATTGATATTGCCGCCCAGCATTCTTTGCCACAGCGCGATGCGGCCGTCCTGCGTGGGATCGGCATCATCCCGGCCGCTCAGCAGCGGACTCGAGGCCAACAGCAGCGCTCCCACCGCGAGCGCCGGGGCGGGTAGAACCAATGCCCAGCGGTCGCGGGGACGCACCGCCGAATAGAACTGAAAGAAAAGGACCAAAAAAGAACTGAGCAAAGCCGTCCGGGAACCGCTCAACAAGGCCAGAAAAGTAGTTGCATACATCCATTTCCGGAGGTTCGGGGCCTTTGCCAGCGCAAAGAAAAGCGTGCACGTCGACATCGCCGCGCCGAACAGATTGGGGCTGACGAAAGTGCCGAAGGGACGACCGCCGCCCAGAATCGACACGCCGACCAAGGGCGGCGCCCAAAGCGCCTGGGCGATGGCCAGTACACCTTGCAGGACGATGTAATAACGAAGAAAAGACGTGAACTTCAGGACGACCTGCTCCCCCGCACCCAGCCTCGCCGTCATGAAGCCGATCAGCGCCAGCGGCAGGTATTCGAACACGCGGAGCCCGGACAGCGGCACCACCAGCGGCAAATCCAGAAACAGCGCGTAGGCGACCTCGAACAATGCATAGCTCGCGACCACCGCGAGAAAGGCGAACATCGCACCGGTCGCCGCGCCGTTCCAGAACCGCCGTTCGAGCGCCGCGTAGGCGATCACGACCACCAGCATCACTTCGCGCAATATGCGCAACCCGAAATCCTGCTCCCCGTAAACCTCCTTGACCCCATTCCACGCCGATTCGACCTGAGGCAGCGACGCAAGCGCCGATACGCTTACCAGCGCGATCAGGAGTATGGGCAGGTGCTTTTCGACTCGGATTTTCATCGTTTAAGAGTTTCTTGGCGGTGGTAATGCCAACCGATGCTGTTTTGGTGCCGCTAACGCGGCGGCTTAATTTGAATGCGGGTCTCGCCCCGCAGGCGAGATACTTTTCTTTGCGCGGCCAAAGAAAAGTATCCAAAAGAAAAGCCGCCCGAATGGCGCCCTTGATCCTGCGCTTCTCGCCCCCGGTTCGAGGCTCCGATGCTCGGGGTCGCCATACGGGAAACAGACCGCAATCCTTTTGACCGAATAATGCTCAACCCCGAAGCAGGCTGCGATAAGGCGGTCGCCGTTCCCGCCAGTGGAGTGCGGATAGAGTTGTTTAAGCGAACAAAGATGTGTGTTTTTCTCCCGTTTGCCGCGCCGAGCACCGGAGCTTTCGGCGGGAATAACCCGTAAGGGGCGCAGAATGGATTCTGCGCGGCGATCGAGGGTCATGGATGACCCTTCGATCGCCTCCCGCCGAAAGCGAGGAGCACAGGAATCAAGCGGCAATCGGGTGCCCTTTCTTTTGGTTACTTTTCTTTGGGCAAGCAAAGAAAAGTAACCCGCGTGCGGGGCGGCTCCCCGCTTTAAAACAAACTCTCGCCGAAGGCGAACATCTCCTTCTCCCAACATAGAGCCGAAACCTCCCTCTAAACCGCCCTCGGATACGCATACCCGTAATACGGATAATACGACGAACCTTCCTTCATATCGTTGATGATGAAGCCGTTCGGCTTGATGCCCACGTGCTGGAACCGCCGGAAGCTGACTTCCAGCTCCTGCGCGGTGTAGCGCCCTTCCTTGACCACCAGGAACGTGGCGTCGGCGTGCTTTCCGATGATGGCGGCGTCCGTGGCGCCGAGGATCGGCGGCGAGTCGATCACGATGTGGTTATAGAAGGCCTTCAGATCCTCCAGGATCGATTCCAAATCGCCGAGCACCAGCAATTCTGCCGGATTGGAGACATTCCGCCCTTTCGAGATGAAATCGACCCCCACGCCGGGAAGACTGGTGATCACCTCGCCCAGCGAAGCCGACCCGCTGAGGAGTTCGGAGAGTCCCTTCTCCTTCTGGACCGAAAAGGCCTCGTGCAGCCGACCATTCCGAAGGTCGGCGTCGATGATCAGCACCCGCTTCTTGATGCTCGCTAAAAGCGCCGCCAGATTCGAGCTGACGAAAGACTTGCCCATGCTGGGCGCGGGACTGCTGATCATGATGACCTTGCTTTCACTGCTCGCCAGGGTGGCTTCCAGCGTTGTCCGAAGACCGCGCAACGATTCGACCGAGATGTCGTGAGGTTCCTGGCTGGCCAATACGCCCGGTTTATCCTTGTGTTGATCGATCGATCTTGCGAGGCGCTTCTGCTTCTTGCTGTGCGGTATCGCCGCGTAAAGGGGAATCCCGACCCGGTATTCCAGCAGCGCGGGGTAATTGTCATGGCGCTGCAAGGAGTTTCGCAGGAATACGATCGCCGAACCCGAGGTCAAACCCAGCACGGTGGCGATGGCCAACAAGAGAATGGGCTTCGGCCAGTACGGCTTTTCCGGTATCACGGCGAAGTCGACGATGCGGGAATTGCCGATCGATCCGGCCGCGGCGACCCGCTGTTCCTGGGCGCTGTTCAGCAGCGAGGTGTACAGCTCGGTGTTGACCTGGACGTCCCGGGATAGCCCTACCATGTTTTGCTGCGTGCGCGGCAGGTCCTTGATGCGCTTGTTCAGATCCGACAGCTTGCGGTCGACCCGGCTGATCTGGGCCTTGGTGGCGACCATGTCCGGATGCGCGTCCTCGAGACGCTGGCTCTGTTCCTCGTACTTTTGTTTGAGCTGGATGCCCAGGGTTTCCATTTCCGCCGTCTGCTTCAGCAACACCTCGGCCTCGGTGGAGATGTCGACCGCGCCATGCTGTTGCCGGTAAGCGCTCAACGCCTGCTCCGCCCGTTCCAGGCGCTCCTTGATGACGGGCAGTTGGCCCTCCAGAAAAGCCAGTTTTTGCCCGGCTTCCGCCGACTCCCAATTGACCGTCGCATTCACATACGTAGTGGCGATGTCGTTGACCGACTTGGCGAGCTGCTCCGGATCGCGCCCTTTCAGTTCGACATTGAGAATATCCGTGTCTTTGGAGGCTTCCTTGACGGTGATCGCCTTCTTCAGTTTCTCGATGGCCGTCAATTGGCTCTTCCGGCTCAGATCGAAATGGGTGCCGGGATGGGCCTTGAGCTCCGAAACCTGGACGACCAGGGGTTTGTCTTCACCCATGTCGACCTCGACGGCATCGCCTACCCGCCCCTCGGCCAGCGGTTCATCCTTGGGGCCGAACAGTCGAAAGCGCGCCCCTTCGAGAGCGATCAAGGTGAAATCTTTCCCCAGGTAACGATCCGGAACGGTGAAGCTGGCGATCTTGAGCTTTTCGCCCCCCCAGGCCCAGCGGCCGAAGCCCCACCAGGCGTCCGCCACACCGTCATGGGCGTCGTGCCAGCGCGCGAGCGTCTCGCCGACGAGAGGGAAATACCGGGGCGAGACTTCCACCGTCAGGCTCAGCCCGTCCACGACTTTGCCGAGGACCGAGCGCGACCGGAGAATTTCGACTTCCCGCTGCGCCCTCGGGTTTTCCGCCTCGGCCGGGGACTTGCTGGCCTCGCTGCGGAGGGGGGCCGTGAGCAGCGCTTTGTTCTTGTCGATCCGCAGCAGGGAATCCGCCTTGTAGGTGCGGGGCGCGAAGATCAGATAGACCATCGTCACCAGCAAGACCGACGACAGCGTCAACAGGATGATCTTCTTGCCCTCGAGAAGCAGGTCGACATAGTCCCTGATGCTGACGCTCGGCTCCTCGAGCCGCGACAAGTTCGGTGGCGGAAGCAAGCTAATCTCGTTTTGACCATGCATATTCATGACTCAATCCACATATTGATGGGGTTGAAAGAGGCCGAAGTCCGTTCGCGCCTTTGAAACAATTCGCGGAACTATTTGCCGGGAACGGCTGACGCCCCTTCGGCCGGGCTCAGGACAGGCTTATCCCGGCCTACGAACCCGTCAGAACCCGTAGAACGCTCCGCGCGTCATGACTTGGCTAAACGACGATGGCAGCAACTGGTTGAGCACCCTCGACCATTGGGTGACGCCCGCCGTACCCACGAAAACAATGTCGTGCGGCTTCAGCGAAAATTGCTCCGCCAGGATCATGGCATCGGGCGATTCCCCGTTGAGCTGGAAAATTTCCGGCTTGGCCTGTCCGGCCCGAATGATGTAGATCTCCTCCGCATTGGAGGTGTTGAAATCGACCCCGTTGGCCTCCGATATCGCCTGAGCGAGCGTCAGTTTGCCCTTGTGGATTTGCAGCGACTGCTGCCGGCCCACTTCGCCCGTGACGAACACCTTGCTGTTGTAGCGATCGGGCACATTGAGCACGTCGCCGGGCATCAGCTGCAGGTTCTGGCCATTGTTGCCCTGTTCATAAAGAGCCTGGAGGTTGATCGGATAGAGCTTGTCCCCGCGCGACAAGGTCACGTGACTCAAATCCGCCTCCGCGGTCACGCCGCCCGCGCGGCTGATGGCTTCGGCGATATTGAGCGGCGTATCCACCATCGACTGGACGCCCGGATACTTCACTTCGCCGACCACGTTGACTTTGTGGGCCTGGAACGAGATCACGCGCACGTCGAGCTTGACCTTCTTGAAATATTTGGAAAGCCCCTGGCTCAAGAGGTCTCTGATCTCGGACACGGTTTTATCCGCCACGTGAATGGTGCCGATGTAGGGGTAGAAAATCGTGCCGTCATCTCCAACGGCTTTGCCCGCCAGTTCGGGAAGAATCTTTTCTCCACCCGGATCGTTGAGCTCGGGGTGATCCCAAACCGTGATCTGCAACCGGTCGTGCAGCCCGACCCGGTACGGCCCCGCCTCCGAGCTCGGCAGAGAGAGTTTGCTGGCGTCTTGCAGCCTCGCGTTTTCCCGCTCGATGATCAAATCGGCGGTGATCGGAACGATATTCACCTTTTCCTTGACCAGCTTGCCGTCCTTCATGACCGGCACGGTCGCGTCCGAGATATCGCTGCCCTTCTTCATATCCATACCGGGCGTCAGCGAGCAGCCAGGGAGAAAAACGGCCAGCCACAGCGCCAGAATCCCGGCCAGCGCCCCCGGCCTTCCGGCCGGCGAATTCAAGGATGACGATGCAATCATGGATTTTTACCCCTTTCCCGCGAGACCCACATCAGTAGGCATTCTTGTTTACGAAGCCGGACACGACGGTTCTCATGGCGATTTCCAGATCGAACCACACCGACCAATGCTGGATGTAGTAAAGATCGTGCTCGATCCGCTTGGTGAGGTCGGTGTCGCCGCGCCAGCCGTTCACCTGAGCCCAACCGGTGATGCCGGCTTTCACCATGTGCTTTTTCATGTAATTCGGCACCTGGTCCTTGAACACTTCCACGAAATCCGGGCGCTCGGGCCGCGGGCCCACCAGCGACATGTCGCCCTTGAGCACGTTGATCAGCTGCGGCAACTCGTCCAGGCTGGTCTTGCGCAGGAAAGCCCCGAACGGCGTCGCGCGGTTTTCGCCGGGCTTCGCCCAGACCGGCCCTGATTTAGACTCCGCATTCACCGGCATGGACCGGAACTTCAGCATGACGAACGAGCGGTTGTTCCAGCCCACCCGCTCCTGCCGGTAGAACACCGGACCCGGCGAGCTCAGCTTGACCCCGGCGGCGACGACCAGCATCACGGGACTCGCCACGATCAGCAGCACCAGCGCCAAAAGACGGTCTTCGATTTCCTTGATGTAGCGATTGATGCCGTGCAGGGGCGATACGGAAATATCGAGCGTCGGGATGCCGGCGACTTCGTTCAGGTTCAGGAATTTGCTCATCTTGAAGGCGAAGCAGTCGATCACCAACCGAATGCTGACCGGGAGATGCCGCAATTCGTGAAGCACCTGTTCCGCACGCGATTCGCCTTTGAACGGAAACGCCACCCACACTTCATCGACGGCTTCGCGCGTCACGAGAGCAGCCAAATCCTTCAAACCGCCCAGCCGGGGCAACGAAACATCTCCGGCCAAAACCCTGGGCTTGGAGCGGTCATCGACATAGCCGATCACCTGCAAACCGGCCCACGGCGATTCGTTCAACTGCCGGCTCGCGGCGATCGCCATCTGATTCAGCCCGACCATCACGATACGACCTTGCGGCCAGCCCCGTGCGCGCAATACCTGCAGCACCCGCGAAAGCACCGCCCGCGAGAGAATGACGAACAGAAAACCCAGTACCCCCCAGGTCGCAATCCAGCGATAGCTGGAACCGAGCCAGACATGCAACCGGACCAGGGCGACGATGGACACGACCGAGATCAAGGTGAATAGCCAGGCACGCAGGATCCGGACGACTTCTCCCCGCATCGCATCGTTCCGCCAGGGACGATAGATCTGCCCGATCTCGAAGAAGATGATGGCCCCCAGAATGCCTAGCGCGATCACGACCCGGTGGTCCTGATCGATGACCAGCTTCTGATGCCAGAAATAAAAGGCAACCCAGGCAGCGGTCAGCAGCATCGTGATGTCGAGAAACCTCAGCAGCACGATCACCGTGTGCCCATACTGTTTGAAAAGTCCTTTGAATATGTTTCCAACACCGAGTGGCATGTTCGTGAACCTCTTAATTACTTCTCGTAATATCAAGAGGGCTGCTTCCGTTGCACATCCTTGCGCAGTAGGTGTTTTTACAACCTCGGGAGTGGAAGCAGCCTTCGATCACTAGCCTACGGGAGCAACATGAGCGAACAGCCGAGGGAAAAATTAAAATCAGATGAGGATTGGATTATTTTTGGAAGAAGGTTTTGATGCGGATGGGAAATGCCGGCCACATTGCCGGAAACGCTATCGCTTATTCCGGTATCTACCATCTTTTGGAGACAGGGGGTGTAGGCCGGGATAAGCCTGTCCTGAGCCCGGTCGAAGGGGCGAAGCCGTTCCCGGCGGAATACCCACGGCCTTCAGAGTGTCGGTTTACTCGAGCTCCATTCCGCGGATATTCTCAGGCTCGCTCGCGCCCCAAGCCGCCTCGTACCATCCCATTTTCACAAATCGTCTGAATGAACCGGGTTCCCATTCGAGCGGCGCGGATGCGAGCCCGTGTTTGGCCGGGTTGTAATGAATGTAATCGAGATGCCGGCGGAGATCCTCTTCGTCCCGAATCCAATGTTCCCAATAGCGGGGTTGCCAGAGGCTTTTCGAACCGTCCTTGTTTGCCGGAGCCGGCACATGCCGTGAAAAATCGGTTTTGATCATCTGCCAGCGCGCGGAAAAGTCGGTATCCCCAACCGGCAATCGCCACAGACAATGCAGATGATCCGGCAAGACCACGGCGGCAATGATTTCGAAAGGGCGGAGTGTCCTTACATAACGGAATGCCGAGCGCAGCTTTTCGACATTTTGATGGTCCGCGAATAATGGCCGCCGTCCGTGAGTAACGACGGTGAAAAAGTAGGTCCCGCCGGGACGATAGAGCCGCCGATAATCGCTCATACTTCGGATGATGTTACAAACCAGTTTGCCGGAAACGCTGCCGCTTATTCCGGCCTACACAATGTTGTAGTTGTAGGCCGGGATAAGGCGTCAGCCGTTCCCGGCGTAACATCGCGTAATGTCTAAAACGAAATTCTGACGCCGGCCTCGACGATATGGCTGGAGACGGCCTGCTGGCCCAGGCGCGTTTCGTAGCGCAGAAAGGCGGCATTGCCGCCGGGTAAGGTGGCGGCCAACGAACCGCCCAGATTGAAATAATCGCGATCGGGGGTCGAGTTGGAGATGGAAAAGCCGCCGGTGCCGAGAGTCGCGTCTGCGAAGCGGATTTTGGTGTCGCGCGCGCCGTTCTGATACTGATGCTCCCACTCGAAGCGAATCGACGGCGTCAATACGGCCCAAGGCAGGCTGAACGCCCGGCCGAACTGCGCGCCGAGGTCCGTGGTCAGGGAATGGTCGTCCTGGCTGCCGAAGGCCAGGCCCAGGCCGCCGCCGCCCTGTTCCCGGTAGGCGTCGATCTGCAGCTTGGCATACTCCATGCGGAGATACGGGTTCAGGTTCCATTCGCTGATTGCGAGATCCTTGCCGAAACTGACGGCGAAACCGTATTGGTTGCCTTCCGGATTGCTGCGCGCCCGCGACGAGAACCCCGTATAGCGGATATTGCGCTTCATGTCGTAGTCGTGCCGGGTGAAATTCCCGATCCAGTCCACGTAAAAATCCTCGGGCAGGTAATAGCTGCCATAGAAGGAACCGTGGTACGAATCGGTGTCCATGGCACCGGAATTTTGGCTGAAGACGGCAGACGTCCCGTCGTAACCGAACGCCAGCCCCAGGATCAACTGATCGGTCAGCCGATAGTCGGCGCCCAGGGTAAGGCCGCCGGTAGTGAACCGGTAGCCCCGCTCCGCACCGGTGTTGTCCCGATCGCCGCCATTGAACCGGCCTTGCACGAAAACTCCCAGGGGGCTGTCCCGCAACGGATCGTCGGGCCCGTCGCCCGCGGCCCCGCCGGACTGGTTCCGGAGCGCGCGGGCAATCGTGTCGTAGGAGATCTTTCGGCCGTCAATATTCATTGCCAGGTCGAACCCACCGTTGCCCTGGCGCAGCAGGGTCAGGCGCTGCTGCAGGTTGGCCGTGCGTCCGGTGCCGATGCGCAGGGGCATGCTGGTTTGGGAAGCCACTTGTTCGGGGGTGATTTGGCTCAGGGCGGCGATCCTCTCGGCGTCGGTCAGTCCGGAACCCAAGAGATCCGAGCAGCGCTGCGCCAGCTCACCGGCGGCGCCGTCACAGGCGTTTACCAGGGCATCGGCCACGGACCGCTGGTTTTCGGTGAGTCCGGGAAGTTGGTTGAGCGGTGTTGCCGTAGGCTCCGGAGGCGGTGGAGGCTCCGGGGGCGGCGTAGGCGGCAAAGGCGTGATGGTGATGGTGACGGAATTTGCCGGGAACTGGGCGGCGGCGCAGGGTCCATCACCGTTATCGAGACAACTCAAGCTGAGTGTGAATGCCCTTGATGAAGTCAGGCTCGGATTGTTCACGATGGGAATCGTGACGGTCTGGGTTTGCGTCGATGCTCCTCCGCGATCGAAGCTCACCGATCCGCTTACCCCGGTATAGTCCGACGGAGCCGTCGCGGAACCGTCGAGCGTGATCCAGTTCACGTCCAGAGTACCGGTTACCTGTTCACTCGGCCCTCGCGAATAGGTGAGAGTGATGTCCACCGTCCCGGCATCCGTGGCCACGGATGCCGCTGTGGGATTGATCGCGACGGCATCGCCCAGCGCCAGGTCCTGGTATCCGCCCAAGGCGATCGCAATGGCCGCGAGCAACCATCGCGGAGGTACTGCGAGAAAAAAAAGGAGTCCACTCGGACTTGAGCCTTCCTTGCGGGAAATTCCACCGCGAAACGCGCCTGCGTACAGGCAATAGGTAACCCCGTTCATGAAATACATCTGGTGATGAGTCCGAAGCAATCGATTTGCCTAAAAATTTTCGGCGCGTAGGTTACCGGCCCCTGAAAGCCAAGTTCAACCGCGCAGGCATTGCCGTAGTCGAATTGTAGGCCGGGATAAGCCTGTCCTGAGCCCGGTCGAAGGGGCGAAGCCGTTCCCGGCGCCTTGCTCAAGCCTCCGCTCCGTCCTGGGCAATCACATCGGATTCCCGCGAGGCATCGAGCTTGTAACCGTAACCCCGGACGGTTTTCAGAAGCTTGTGATCGTAGCCCTCGTCGATCTTCCGCCGCAGTTGGCGGACGTACACATCGACCACGTTGGTCATCGGGTCGGCGCTGTAGCCCCAAACCTGCTCCAGGATTCTCGTCCGGCTCAGAACCTTGCCGGGAGCCCTCATGAAACTCTCCAGCAATGCGAACTCCTTGGGCGTGAGGTCGATCAGTTGGTTGCCGCGCCGCACCTCGTGAGTCTCCTGGTTCAGCACCAGGTCGGCGATGCGGAGTTCTTTGGGCTCTGCCTTGAGCCCTCCCCCGCGCCGGCGCATCAGCGCTTCGATGCGCGCAAGCAGTTCCTCGAACGAAAAGGGTTTGGTCATATAGTCGTCCGCCCCGGAGCGGAGACCGGTCACCTTGTCCTGCACGGTATCCATGGCCGTAAGCATCAGTATAGGTGTGTCGATAAGGCCGGCGCGCAGGCGCTCGCACACTTCGAGACCGGTAAGATCGGGCAGCTTTCGATCCAGGATGATCAGTTGATAAGCCGCCGCCGTACCGAGCGTGGTCGCCTCTTGTCCCGTGCGGGCGACGTCCACGTTGTAACCTTCGGCCTTCAACCCTCTCCTGACGAACTCAACGATACGCTCGTCGTCTTCCACCAGCAGAATATCCAAGCTCTTGTTACCTCGGCTAAAAAGCGTTTTATTGAATGAGCCATAAAAAGTTCCGTCCCGAAGCCGGCAGCGAACGGATGTCCGCTACAGCTTCGGAGATCCCTGGGAGAATTTTCCGTTTGGTAGTGCCACGTCCACGCTGAAGTTGTGCATACCCCTGTGGGAGCGGGCTTTAGCCCGTGATCTCGGGCGCTCTCCAGTCACGGGCTAACGCCCGCTCCCGCAAGAAAATATCCATTGAATTATGCGGCCGATTCCCGAACGTACTCTTGGGTAACGTCAAAATCGCCGGCACTTGCCGCAAGAGCGCTCTCGCTCCATTCAACTTGCGGCAATGTGACGGCAAATGTCGTGCCAGAGACCTCCGCGCTGTCCGCGGAAATCTGCCCGCCATGCGCCGCCACGATGGCCTTGGCGACCGGAAGTCCGAGGCCGGTGCCGTCATCGCTCGAACGGCGGGCGTTCAAGCTGCGGTAATAGCGGTCGAAGATCATCTCCAAATCCTTGGCGGGGATGCCGATGCCGTGATCGTTGACGCGCAAGGTCGCTTCCGTTCCATCGGCCGCCAGATCGATGGCGATCCGCCCGCCGACATTCGAGTACCGGCAGGCATTGTCCCCCAGAATGAAAATGATCTGCCGAAGTCGCTGCTTGTCGCCGCGGACCCACACCGGCGTATCCGCTACGTTCAGGGTCACCACGATCGATTTGTCTTGCGCCAGCACGCGGATGTCCTCCGCCGCGTTCACGACCAGTTCGGCGAGATCGAGCGTTTCCCACTCGAACTGCATGTGAGCGGTCTCGGCCCGGGCGAGGAACAGAAGATCGTTGACCAGCTTGCCCAGTTGCAGCGACAGCTCGTGGACCCGCTGCAAGGATTCCTTGTACTCCTCGGCCTCCTTGTTTCGACCCCGCAGCGTGACTTCGGCCTCGCCGCGGATCACCGTGATCGGCGTGCGCAGCTCATGGCTGATGTCGGCGAAAAACTGCCGCCGCGCATGGTCCATGCGTTGCAACTCGCCGTTGAGGTGGTTCAGCTCGAGCGTTCGCTCCGCCACCTTTTGCTCCAGCACGGCTCGCGCCTCGCCGAGCTTCCGCTGCTGAACTTCCAGCTCCTGGGCCATTTGGTTGAAGTGCTTGGCCAGATAGCCGAACTCGTCGCGGCTATCGATGGCGATGCGGTAAACCAGATTGCCCGCGGCGATTTCGTCGGTGCCTCGCATCAAGGCCTCGATCGGCTTCCGGATGCCTCTAAACAGCAAGGCTCCCGCGGCGATGCTGAAGACCACCGAGACGAGCGCCGTGCTGATGGAAATCCAACTGGAAAGCCCGACCAGCCCCATCAATCTCTCCCTCGCCACCAGGGCCTGCTCGCGCTCGCGGTTGATCGCGTCATCGATGAGCGGGTCGAACTTTCGGTCGATGTCTTCCTCCAGCACCTCCGACAGCAGCAGCAATGCCGCGTCGCGCCGGTCTTCCTGGCGCAGGCGGTCGACCTGGTCGAACCGGTGCATGCCGGCTTCGAGCGAAGCGCTCAGACGGGCGATGCTGTCCAGCTCGCTCTCGCGTCCCCGCCAGGCTTCGATATCGCCGGTTCCGTCTATGTCTTTCGCCGTGGCCTTTCTCAGCCGCTCGATGGCATCTTGCAGACGCTGCCGGGACATTTCCACATCGGCCGCAGTACCTTGCCGGTCGACCAGGAGCAAATCCATGCGCTGCTTAAAATAACGATAAGCTTCCCGATACAGTTGCTGGTACCGGTCGAAAGCCTCATAGGCCATCTGGCTGCGGGACGAGTACAGGGCAATCTTGTGAGACCCCCAGTACAGCGTAAAACCGAGAACGAAGACAAAACACAAGGAGATGGCGACAACCAGCGCCAATCTAACACGCAACATGAACTATCCCACCCGAAGGATGAAGCAGGGCGTGCCCTGCATGGTGTTGTAATCGAATTCGGATTCCGTCCGACCGTTATCGTCACACGATAAGCAACAACAAGCCTTCCCAAGCTTCGGTTTGAGGCATGGTAATACTAAAAGCGCCGAATGCCGAATTTAGCGGGATCAAGGCAGACGCCAGAGATCGTAGGTTAGGATAAGCCCTTCGGCCGGGCTCAGGACAGGCTTATCCCCGCCTACAACTACAAATGCGAACCGGATTTTAGAGCGCTAAGATCTCGTAAGGTCGGCAATCCTTTGCCGACAAATGCGTCTGGCTGGTCTTGACTCCCCCGGGCCGGGGAAGAGTTATGTTGCGCCATGTCAATGCGAGTGAGACCCGCTTTGCTGGGATTCGCTTCGCTCTTCCCAGCCTACCCAGGCTCTCGAACGATAGGTTAGGCTCTAAGGCAAAGGCTGGCGTGAGTCTATTTCCGTTCGAACGGCACCATCCGCGAGACCGCCGCATCCCACACGCGATCCGGCATCAGGCCGTGCAACACGGACATCAACTTGGAAGGCGCGCCGACATGGTAACGGGTATCCGGCTTCGATGCCGTCGCCGCCTCGACGATGACTTCGGCAACCTCCTGCGCCGTCAACACCCCGGTTCTGCCGAACTTGAGCATTTCCCGCGTCGTCTCGGCGAGATTCTGCTTGAACACGCGGTAGGGACTGTCCGCCCCCGTGTCGGGAATGGTGCTGACCGCCACTTCGGCGAAATTGGTGGCGACGGGCCCCGGCTGGATGTCCACCACATCGATGCCGAATGCGCTCGCCTCCAAGCGCAGGGTTTCGTTGATCGCCTCCACCGCGTGTTTCGTCGCGTGGTAGAAACCGGCTCCCGGCTGGCTGATTTCCCCGGCTACCGAACTGACATTGATGACGCGGCCCCGGCCCGCTTGGCGCATTCCAGGCAGCACGAGCTGGCACATCCGGACCAGCCCGAAAACATTGACCTCGAACTGCCGCCGTACCGCATCCATCGGCACCTCTTCGAGAGGCCCGTATTGACCGTATCCCGCATTGTTCACCAGGACATAAACAGGTCCATAACGATCCTCGGCAGTTTTAACCGCTTCCCGCATCGAGGTTTCGTCCGTCACGTCGAGCTGCGCCGTCTCGCAGCCCTTCGCCTTCAACTCCTCGATATCGGCGAGCCGGCGCGCGGTCGCAACGGTCAAGAATCCGGCTTCCCGGAGAGCAGGGGCGGTCGCCCTCCCGATGCCCGACGACGTGCCGGTTACCAAGGCGACGAGTTTGTCTTCCGACGCGGGATTGATTCGTGTATCGGCCATGACGCGACTCCTCCTTGCTCAGAACTCGAAACAACAGGTGATTTCGAGATTAGACAGAATTCGTCTTCAGGTCTCCTTCTTAGTGCCTGTCAAAAGAACCTGTAACGACGTTCGCCCTGGCCGGGGGATGAGTATCGTTCCATTCGCCGTAACGGCAAAGAACGTAAAAAATTCCTTAAGGAAACTCTGAACAAGTGGATTTCGTTCATGGTTCGACAAACTCACCACGAACGAAATCAATACGTTGCCGTTCGTCCTGAGCCTGTCGAAGGACTTAATCAGAGCTTCCTTAAGGCAGCAGCGGCAACCATACCAAGAACTCACTCCCCTTCCCCGGTCCTTCGCTGCGCGCCTCGATTCGTCCTTGGTGCAGCTCCACCAGTTTTTTGACGATGGCCAAACCGAGTCCAAGCCCCCCTTGAGAGCGGTCCAAAGTCCTCTCCGCTTGAGTGAAAGCATCAAAAATCTGCAACAACAACGGTTGCGAGATGCCTTCTCCCGTGTCCTTCACACGGATCAGGGCTTCACCGTTTTCCCGTGTCACGGTCAGCCAAATGGTCCCTCCCGTGGGCGTGTATTTGGCGGCGTTATTCAGCAGGTTCGAGATCAGTTGTGCCAGGCGCTCGCCGTCCCCCATGAGCGTAATGGGCGTGTTCGGGACCGAAACGAGCAAGTCATGCTGACGGGACTGAATCAGGGGCCGGCTGCTTTCCAGGGCTTGATCGAGAACCGGGGCGATTTCGAGTTTCTCTTTCCGCAACGTGATCTTGCCCTGCTCGATCCGAGAGATATCCAGGAGATCGTCTACCAAGCGGGCCAAATGGCCGACTTGGCGGTCGAGGACCTGCTGAACCATCTGGAGCCTTGGGTCCGACACATTCATTCTTTTCATGATTTGTGCGGCATTTGTGATTGGTGCCAGCGGATTCCGGAGTTCATGGCCGAGCATGGCCAAAAATTCATTCTTGCGCCGATCAGCCGCCTTTAGCGCATTCTCCATCTGCCGGCGTTCCGCGAGCGCTATTTCCAGCTCGCGCACGCGTTCGGCAAGCTGCCGCTTTTGCCGGTAGAGCTGCATGAAGACGGCAACCTTGCTGGAGAGGACGTGAGGATCCAAGGGCTTGAACAGAAAGTCCACGGCTCCCGAGTCGTAGCCTTTGAATATGCGCGTCTGGTCGCGGATGCCGGCGGTGATGAAAATGATGGGGACCTCGCGGGTACGCTCGGTTCCGCGCATCAGTGCGGCCAGTTCGAACCCATCCATCTCGGGCATCTGCACGTCGACGAGCGCAAGCGCCACCTCGTGATCGAGCAGGAGCTCCAATGCTTGCTCTCCGGATCGGGCGCATAGCAGGTCGGCCTCATGCCCGCGCAACAGGCCCTCGAGCGCCACGAGATTCTCCTTGCGGTCGTCGACCAGCAGGATTTTCGGTTTGGCCATCATGGCATTCCTCGTTGCTCGGCCGCTCCACCGCAGCCCGCCGCCTGGAGCAGGTGCTCGCGAATGTCCCTGGCCGGCAACACCCGGGCGTGCTTGCATAGGGCAATGGCGGCGTTCGGCATTGCGGGACTTGAGGCGTCTTCCGGGGCCTGGATGATGGCGAGCCCGCCGGCATCCTCGATGGCTTTGAGACCTTGCGCGCCGTCGGCATTCGCACCGGAGAGCAGGATCCCGATCAGTCGGGCGCCGAGAGCATCGGCCGCGGACTCGAACAGAATGTCGATGGACGGCTGGCTGAAGTTGACCGGTTCGTCCACCGAGAGGGCGAACGCCAACCCCCGGTCGATGAGCAGATGATAGTCCGCCGGAGCGACATAAATCATCGAGCGTGCCATCGGCTCTTTATCCAGCGGCTCCTGCACCGGCCGACCTATCTGGGTCGCCAAGGCCTCGGCCAGCGCACTGGGCTTGCGCCGCGGCAAGTGCAGGACGATGACGATGGGGATGGTGAACTCGCCGGGCAAGTCGGCGAATAAGGTCGAGAACGCGTCGAAAGCTCCGGCAGAGCCGCCCACCACGATCGCTTCGGCTTGCATCCGAGTTACTGGTTGTGGGATCTCGGGTTTCATCGCTTTTGGTAGATCCTTTCCTCGCGTACGAACTCGCTGAAATCCACGGCCTGGTTCGAGAAACTCAGCGTCTCCTTGGCGCCCAGGCCCAAAAAACCTTTTCGGCAAAGCGAATCCCGAAACAGCCCGATCGCCCGATCCTGCAATGCGCGGTCGAAGTAAATGAGGACGTTTCGGCAGGTGACGAGATGGACCTCGGCAAAGACATTGTCGGTCGCAAGGCTGTGGTCGGAAAAGACGATGTTTTTGCGCAGGGTCTTGTCGAACACGGCCGAGCCATAGCCGACCGTGTAGTAGTCGGAGAGCGACGCGCGTCCGCCCGCCGCCTGATAGGCCTCGCTGAACTGCGCGATCCGGTCCAGTTCGTAGATGCCCGCTTTGGCCGTTCGGAGGGCTTCCGCATTGATGTCCGTCGCATAGATCAGGGTGCGTTCGAGCAGCCCCTCCTCGCGTAACAGAATGGCCAGGGAATAGACCTCCTCGCCCGTGCTGCAGCCGGCGACCCAGACCTTGATGGAGGGATAGGTCTGCAGGAACGGAACCACCTTCTCGCGCAGCGCCCGGTAGAAGGAAGGGTCGCGAAACATCTCGCTCACCGTGATGGTGAGAAATGACAAAAGCTCCGGGAAGACCTTGGCCTCGTGCAGGACTCGCTCCTGGAGCCCCGACAGCGACCGGCAGCCGAACCGGTCCATGGCCTGGGACAGCCGGCGCTTCAGGGACGCCGTCGCGTATTGGCGAAAGTCGTAGTGAAACCTGAGATAGATGGCCTCGAGGAGGAGCTTGAGCTCGATTTCGAAGCTGCCGTCGTGCATGGCGTCCACTACTTGGGCATCCAGACCTTGATGAGCGAAATCAATCTCTCGACATCGAGAGGCTTCGCGATATAGTCGTTGGCACCCGCCTGAAGGCACAGCGCGCGGTCGTCGGGCATCGCCTTCGCGGTGAGCGCGATGATCGGCAGCTTCTTCCATTCGGGGCGCTTGCGGATCTCCCGCGTTGCGGTGAGACCGTCCATCTCCGGCATCATGATGTCCATGAGAACCAGATCCACCGCGGTGTCGGGCTCGTGCAAGGCGCGCTCGAGAACCTCTAGCGCCTCCTTGCCGTTGCGGGCGATGCGCACCTTCGCGCCCTTCGGCTCGAGTACGCTCGACAGTGCGAAAATGTTGCGCACGTCGTCCTCGACTACCAGGATGTTCCGGCCCTCGAGCGCCGCCTCCCGGCTACGCAATTCCCGCAGCATAAGCTGGTGCTCCCGGGGAAGCCGGGCTTCGACCTGATGGAGAAAGAGGGCCACCTCGTCAAGCAAACGCTCGGGCGAGCGGGCGCCCTTAACGATGATCGAACTGGCATAGCGGCGCAGCCGCTTCTCCTCCTCCCGCGTCAGCGTCCGCCCCGTGTACACGATGACCGGCGGGAACGAGAACGCCTCGCCCGTGGCCATTTTGTCGAGCACATCGTAACCCGACATGTCGGGCAGGCTCAGGTCGAGGACCACGCAGTCGAAGCTGGCCTCCTTCAACCGGCTCAGCGCTTCGCCACCGGTTCCGACCGGAATGACTTCGACGCCCTCGGTGCGGAGGAGGTGATCGAGGCTCTTGCGCTGGGCCGCGACGTCCTCGACCACCAGAACGCGGCGTACGTTTTGTTCGAGTTTCTGCTCCAGCTTCCGGAAAGCGCTCACGAGTTGCTCGCGCATGACTGGCTTGAGCGCGTACCCGATCGCGCCCATCTCGAGGGCTTGCTGGGTATAGTCGGCGATCGAGACCACGTGCACCGGGATGTGGCGGGTCGCGGCGTGGCCTTTGAGGCGTTCGAGCACGGCGAGACCTGAGTGGTCCGGCAGGTGGATGTCGAGGACGATGGCACTGGGCAGGAATTGCTCCGCGAGCTCGAGGCCCTCGCCCGCGCTGGCCGCGATCAGGCAGCGGAAGCGGAGTTCGCGCGCGAGATCGCACACGATGCCTGCGAAGGCTTCGTCGTCTTCGATGATGAGGATGCTCCGGTCGTTCGGCGCCAGATGCTCGCGATCGTCGAGCAACGGTTTTCTCGGCGGCTCGGTGGGCGGCTTCCGCGCGGGCTTTTCGGGACTCGGTGCCGAACTTCCGGCCGCCGGACGGACCTTCCGCAGGGGAATCACCTCCGCTTCGGAAGGCGGCTCCTGGCCAGTTTGCTGTACAAATTCGATGGGAAGAACGAGCGTGAAGGTGCTCCCTTTGCCGGGAGCGCTCTCCACCGAGAGCTCGCCGCCCAATCGGTGCGCGAGTTCCTTCGAGATGGCCAGGCCGAGACCGGTGCCCCCGTGCTTGCGTTGGGTAGTCCCGTCGGCTTGCCGGAATGCCTCGAAAATGGCGTCCTGGTGCTCGGGAGGGATGCCGATGCCGGTATCGCGGACGGCAAAGCTTACCCGGTTCGGGCCGGCCTGCGCCACGCGCAGGCTGACCTCGCCCGCCTCGGTGAACTTGCAGGCGTTCGAGAGAAGGTTCCTGAGGATCTGCTGCAGCCGGAGCGGATCGCTGGTGATCGCACCCGTCGTCCCCGGCTCGACGAGCGCTTCGAAAGCGAGGTTCTTTTGGGACGCCACCGGCTGGAAGGTCCGCTGGAGCGTCTCCACCAGACTACCGAGTTCGATTGGCTCGGGCTGTATCTCCAGGCGGCCCGCCTCGATGCGGGAGAGATCGAGAATGTCGTTGATCAGGTCGAGCAGGTCGTTGCCCGAAGAGTAAATGACCGAGGCGTACTTGACCTGATCCGGCGTCAGATTGCCGTCCTTGTTGTCGGCGAGGAGCTTAGCGAGGATAAGCGTGCTGTTGAGCGGTGTGCGCAACTCGTGGCTCATGTTCGCCAGGAATTCCGACTTGTATTGGCTGGCCCGGGCGAGTTCGTCCGAGTGCCTTAAAAGCTCGATCTGTGCCCGCGACAGCTCGTCGCGCCGTTCCTCGAGTTGGACGTTGATTTCCTCCAACTCGGCATTCTGCGCCTCGAGACGTGCCTGCGATTCGGACAGCGTCCTGCTCTGGCTCTCGAGTTCCTCGTTGGCGACCCTCAGCTCTTCCTGCTGTCTTTGCAACTCGCCGGCCAGCCGCTGCGTTTTCGCAAGGAGATCCTCGAGCCGGGTCCGATACAGGGACGAGCGAATCGCGCTGGCTACCGGCTCGGCCATGGCGCCGAGAAGACCCATGTCGGAGATGCCCACCGGATGAATGAAGCCGAGTTCGACCACCGCCTTGACCTTCCCGTCGATGATCGCCGGCGCCACGACGAGGTGCCTCGGAACGGCCTCCCCGAGTGCCGACGAAATCCGCAGATAGCCCTCGGGAAGGTCATCGAAGCGCAGAACCCGTTGATCCTTGACCGCCTGGCCGATGAGCCCGTCGCCGGGCTCGATGAGCTCGGGACAAGCCAAATCCGGTCCCACGGCATACGATGCCAAGCGGCGAAGGTCGCCTTTCTGGTCTGCCGCATAGAGAACGCCGACGGGGGCTTCGAGATACTCGCAGAGAAAGCGCAGGATATTGTCGCCCAGACTCTGAGGATTCTGCTCCCCCTGCATGCGGACGCTTAGATCCCGCTGCCCGGTGCGGATCCACTCCTGCTCGCGAAGCCTGAGCTTCGCGCGGATCGTATGTCGAGCGACCACCGCCACTGTCCAGATGGCCAGCACGCCCAGGGTTCTGTTCAGCCATGAAATTGTTATCGGGGTGTCGATGGCCGGCAAGGAAAGCAATCGGCCGGCAACGATCAAAACCGTTGCGGCGAGGGCCACGAGCAGGGGCATCCGCGGGTGCCAGACAAAGAGGCTGAGAGCGACCGGAACGAAGTAGAAGGCCCATATCGCGACACCGGGCGGGGTCAGAACATCGCTCGCGAAGGCAACCGCCAAGCTGAGAACGATGGCGACCTCGATTACCGGAGAGCGCTGTTTCTCGAACCTTGTCATCGCGCGGCTCCCGGCTCCCCAGAGGCGACGCGCGGTTCCTTGCCGATGGCAAGGATGGGAATTTCCAGTAACACTATGTTTTTCCGGGAAAGGATAGGAGTTTCAACAGGCGCTGGGCCTTTCCGGGGAGAGAGTGCGTCTTGGGCAAGGTGCTGTCAAGCAAGAAAAGATCCAAAAAGCGGATCGGGAAGCCGAAACGGGAGAGATCTGGCAGCCCGAGCTGACAAGCAGGTCTACGGCGAAGTCTCGGAGCGGGCATTTCCACTCAAAGCCGGTCGGCGCGGCGATGTTCGGTTCGCCGCCGTATTGGCCGCAGCACCTGGTCCCCGAACCGCGTAGATCACTCGAAATCCCAGCAATATAGCCAAGATGGCGGCATCGACGGCGGGCGCGGTGATATCTTTCTTGACCAGCCACCAGAAATGCACGACGCCGAGGATGGCAATCACATAAACGAGCCGGTGCAGCAGCCGCCAGCGCTTCCCGCCGAGCCGGCGGATCATGCCATCGGTGGAGGTGACCGCCAGCGGTATCAGCAACAGGAATGCGGTAAATCCCACGGTGATATAAGGCCGTTTGGCGATGTCTTTGACGATTCCCGGCCAATCGAAGAACTGGTCCAAGACCAGATACGTGAAGAAGTGAAGGCATCCGTAGAAGAAGGCGAACAGCCCCAGCATCCGGCGAAAGCGGCCCAGCCAGGGCCAGCCCGAAATGCGCCGGAGCGGCGTCACGGCCAAGGTGACGAACAGCAAGGTCAAGGTCCAGTAGCCCGTGGTCCGGGTGATCTTCTCGATGGGATTGGCCCCCAAGTGATCGAGTACGGCATTGCCGATCAGGTTGAACAAGGGGATCAACAAGATCGGGAAGAGCCCCCGCTTGAGGGCGGTTAACGTCTTGGGACTGGGATTTCGAATATTCATACCTTATATAAGAGCTTGCCAAGCCTTTGTAGGCCGGGATAAGCCTGTCCTAAGCTTGGCCGAAGGAGCGAAGCCGTTCCCGGTACTCGACGAACGAAAATGCCGGAAACGCTTCGCTTATTCCGGCCTACACGCTGTATAGTCCCGTTATGGCACGCCCGAGCATCGCCGCCTGGAACCGGACCAGCCCGAAGGGGCGCGCAATGGATTGCGCGCGGCGGCAAAGGCACAGGGAACGTGCCTTTTGTCGCCCCCGGTTCCAGGCGGCGACGCGCAGGACTAGCGCGCCATCCGGGTGCCCTTTCTTTGGGTTACTTTTCTTTGGGCAAGCAAAGAAAAGTAACTCGCCCGCGGGGCGAGACCCGCTCTCAAACAAGGCGCCGCCAACGGTGGCCTCCTTTTCCACGTCATGATTCACACGATTCAGATCGTACATCAGAGCTGGAGACGCTCTAAAAAAACTTACGCAGATCCATACCAGCATAAAGCTGCGCCACCTGATCGGCATAGCCGTTGAAAGGCAAGGTAGGGCGCTTCAGAAACTCGCCGATGCGCCGTTCTTTCGCCTGGCTCCAGCGGGGATGATCGACCTCGGGATTCACGTTGGCGTAAAAGCCGTATTCCGCGGCGCCCGCCTTCATCCAGGTGGATACCGGCTGTTTTTCCACGAAGCGGATGCGCACGATGGATTTGGCGCTCTTGAAGCCGTACTTCCACGGCACCACCAGCCGGATCGGCGCGCCGTTCTGATTGGGCAGCTCTTCGCCGTAAAGCCCTACCGCGAGGATGGTCAACGGGTGCATGGCCTCGTCCATCCGTAGGCCCTCGACGTACGGCCAGTCCAGCACCGCCGATCGCTGGCCCGGCATCTGCGCGGGATCCAATAAGGTAGTGAACTCCACGAACTTGGCATTACCGGTGGGTTCTACACGCTTGATCAGTTCAGCCAGAGGAAGGCCGACCCAGGGCACCACCATCGACCAAGCCTCCACGCAGCGCAGCCGATAGACGCGCTCTTCCAGCGGGACGAGTTTCAGCAGCTCGTCGATATCGTAAGTCTTGGGTTTGCGGACTTCGCCCTCCACCGCCACGGTCCAGGGGCGGGTTTTCAGGCTGCCGGCCAACTCGGCGGGCGATTCCTTGTCGGTGCCGAACTCGTAGAAATTGTTGTAGCGGGTGATGTATTCGTAAGGCGTGGTCTTGTCCGGCAGCACATAGTCGGTTTTCCGGACCTCGGACAGCTTTTGCCCGGCAGCCAGCCCCGGCGGCAGGAGAGCCAAGGCCGAGGCTCCGGCCGCAAGTTGCAGAAACCGGCGCCGGCCATGAAACAGCTCGCGCGGGGTGATTTCCGAAAATCGGATGTCGGAAGGTTTCTTAATCAGCATGGCGAGTTACCTCTTGAACGGAATGGGCCTGAAAAAGTCATCCAAGCGCTTTTCGAGTTCCAGAATTTTTCGACAGAGCAGTTTTTATTCGTATGTAAGGATTGAGTGCAGTATAGCCTTGGCGTGGGAGCGGGCTTTAGCCCGCGATAGTCGATCGATCGCGGGCTAAAGCCCGCTCCCACAACCGCATACCGTTTCCGAAAACGCTCTAGGAGTGGACATTGACCTCGTAATCCAGTTCGTGCGTAGCGGTTCATGGTCTCTCCCTTCGGATTCGGTCGTCAGGTCGCTTGGATTTGCTGATCCGCCACCACGCTTCCAGCACGGCGGCCACGGACCAGGCTTGGGCCGGGCAGCCCTGCGGCGCGTGCGGCGGATCGGCGTCGAAGATTTCGCTTACCGTACCGAGGCCCGCGTCCAGCAGGTGATCGCGGATCGGCTCGAGGCGGCTCAAGGCCCGGCCGGCGTCGCCGCTGACCCGGAATTCGGCCAGGGCGCAATGGCCCAGGAGCCAGGTCCACGCCGTACCCTGGTGATAAGCCCCGTCCCGCTCCCGCACGCCGCCCCGGTATTGGGAGCGATAGTCGGAATGTTCCGGCGCCAGGGAGCGAAGGCCGTAGGAGGTCAGCAGCGTGGCGCCGCAGGCCGTCAACACCGCGACCTGCTCGCCGGATACAAGGGGACTGTGGGGCAGGCTGACGGCCAGGATCTGATTGGGCCGGACCGAGCTATCGTCGCCCCCGGGGCCGTCCAGCACGTCCAACAGTCCGCCGCTCGGATTGATGAACCGCTGAAACCCGGTCCGGGCGCGCTCGGCCAGCGTCTCGTATTCGTCGCCAGGCAGATTCAGTCGGCCGGCGAAGTCCGCCATGGCGCGCAGCGCGTTGTACCAGAGGGCATTGATCTCCACCGGCTTGCCGATGCGCGGCGTGACCACCCAGTCACCCACCTTGGCGTCCATCCAGGTGAGCTGCATGCCGGGCTCGCCGGCCCGGATCAGGCCGTCGCCCTCGTCCAGTCCGATGCCGTACCGCGTTCCTTCGCGGTAGCTCGCGACGACTTCTTGCAGTGCGGGGAATGCCGCGCGCAGCGCCGCCAAGTCGCCGGTGGTATCCACATAGGCGCGCCAGGCCTCGATGTACCAGAGCGCCGCGTCCACCGTGTTGTATTCCGGCGCTATGCGGTCTTCCGGAAACACATTGGGCAGCATGCCCCGGTCGATGAAACGGGCAAAGGTTTGCAGGATGCGCCGGGCGTCGTCGTAGCGCCCCGTGGCCAGGGTGAGCCCGGGCAGCGCGATCATGGTGTCTCGGCCCCAGTCCCCGAACCACGGATAACCCGCGATCACGGATACGCCATCGGATCGGTCCGGGAGCGGCCGGGCGAACAGAAAGCTGTCGGCCGCCAACGCCAACTGCCGAATCCAGTCCGGCGCGTCGCGCAGTTCGGCGCGGGCCAGCACGCCGTCGTCGTGAGCCTGGCAGCGGCGCATCGCCTCCTCGACGTAAGGCGAAGCGTCGGAATGCAGGCTGGCGGTCAGGCCGCTCCACTCGCCGTTCACCAGCGGCAGGCGGCATTCGCCCACGCACAGGTGATGGTCCCAGTCGGGAAGCTCACGCGCCCGCTCCAGCGGAAGGTCGAAGTTGTCGTACCAGGTGTAACCCGGCCGAATGACGCCGCCCCGCGCCTTGAAACAAAGCCGGTAAGGGGCGGAGCCGGAGCCCGGCGGATTCCGCACGATCAGCCCGTCCGCTCCGTCCGGTTCGATCACCGGATTGAACCGCCGGGGCTCGGCGTTGCCGTGGTGGTCGCGGGCGTTGGCCAGCAGCTTGATGCGGAGCGCCAGGTCCCGCGCCTGCGCCTTCGGCCAATCGGCGCGGTAGGCCAGGTATACGGTGGAAGCGCCGGGCTCCAGCCAGACCCGGATGGTCAGCCGGAGGTCGCCGAAGGCATAGATCCATTCCGGCATGCGCCCGTCCAAACGGAAGCTCTCGATATGGATATGGCCGGCAGGATCGATGATTTCCCCAGGCCAGCGGTTGCTGCACAGGGGCCAGATATGCCCGTCGAGGTCCAGCCATGCGTCGGCCTTGGCGAACACCAGCGAACGGCCCAGAGGCGGGGCGAGGGGCGCCACCAGCAACCCGTGATAACGGCGGGTCAGCGTGCCGGCGACGGTGCCGGCGGCGTATCCGCCCAGGCCGTCCGCCAGCCACCATTCGCGGCGTTCGGCTTCGATCAGGTTGCCGCAGATTTCCCGGCCGAAGCGGATGAAGTCGGGTCTAGTCATGACGTTCATTCTCCTCTCCTTACCGAAGAAATTTGAAAAGGTACGCAATGCGCACCCTGGCTCCTTCAAGTCTGTAGGACGGAATAGCGCAGCGTATTCCGCCGTATGCGTGCCACCGACCATTTGGCGCAATACGGGAATACCCTATTGCGCCCTACCACGCTGCAGGCCTCCTCTTCGGATCGCCGCCTCAGCCCCCGGTGTCGAAGCCGGGGTACAGGGTCATGCCGCCGTCCACGTACAGGGTGGCGCCGGTGACATAGTCCGACTCGTCCGACGCCAGCCAGACCGCCGCCTTGGCAATGTCCTTGGTCTGCCCGAGCCGCCCGTAGGGGATCAGCTCCAGCAGCTCGGCTTCCTTCTCCGGGGTCATCCAGGCGTCGTAGTTGATGCAGGTCTTGATGGCTCCCGGCGAAATGCCGTTGACCCGGATCTTGTGGACCGCCAGTTCCTGGGCCAGGGTTTTCATCAGCATCGCCACGCCTCCCTTGGAAGCCGCGTAGTTGACATGGCCGGCCCAGGGAATGACATCGTGCACCGAGGACATACAAATGATCTTGCCGGCCGATACGGAGAGCTCCGGCTTCACTCCCCGGCGGATGAACTCCCGCGCCGCCTCCCGTGCGCACAGAAACTGTCCGGTCAGGTTGACGCGGATCACGGTTTCCCAGTCGTCCAAGCTCATTTCGGTCAAGGGCGCGTCCTTCTGCAATCCGGCGTTGTTCACCAGGATGTCCACGCTTCCGAACGCTTCCAGCGCAGCGCCGAACAGCGCCCGCACCTGCTCTTCGCGGCTCACGTCGGCCTCGACGGCGATAGCTTCGCCGCCGTTTCCGCGGATGCGCTCCACCAGGGCGTCCGCCTTGTCCCGTTCGGTCACGTAGTTCACCACCACCCTCGCTCCGGCTTCGGCCAAGCCTTCGACGATGGCCGCTCCGATGCCGGTGTTGCCGCCGGTAACGATGGCCCGCTGGCCTTTCAGCAGGCGCTTCTTCGCGTGTGCGGTCGAATCCATGTTTTGTCTCCTCATCAACGAAGGTCTAGCTATTCGACAGCGTCACTAAGCATCAGTCACCGGCCGGCCCAGCTTAGAAGTGTTTTCTGCGCGAGACCGACTCGCGACATACTCTCTATGGCAACCGCCGCGCCACCGTTGGATCAGGAGAAAAATTCATTTAATTACAAATCGTTATCGATGATGCATGAGCACGCATGAAAAATTGGGGAGCGCTGAGGCCACTAATAGTTGTGGGTGGCCGCGGGTATTTGCGGGTAGGGGTTGTGGGGTAGGCATTGCGTTTAGTTTTGTAGGGCGGGTTAGCGTACTCGCGTAACCCGCCTTCCGAGCGACCGGAAGATCAGGCAAACTTGCCGCCATGCCCAACTACATTCGCGCCTATGTTCCCAGCGGTTCGTACTTCTTTACCGTGGCGGTGCTGGAACGTCGACGTCGCTTGCTGACCGAAAACATCGACGCTTTACGCGAAGCCTTTCGTACCGTGCGCCATCATCGCCCGTTCCGGATCGAGGCCATCGTCATACTCCCCGATCATCTACATTGCCTTTGGACCTTGCCGCCGGACGATGTGGATTTTTCGACGCGCTGGCGCTTGATCAAGTCGGCTTTCGCGCGTGCCATGGCGCCGGGGGAACGGCTATCAACCCGAAGGGAGATGAAACGCGAACGCGGCGTGTGGCAGCGACGGTTTTGGGAGCATGCCATTCGGGATCAAACCGATTTCGACGCTCATCTTGACTACATACACTACAACCCGGTTAAACACGGCTGGGCGCAACGTGCCGCCGATTGGCCGCATTCGAGCTTTCACCGATTTGTCCGGTTGGGGCAGTATCCCTTGGAATTGGCGGCGCCGGTCGATATTCAGGCATGGGATTTGGAGTGAGGTTCGAATGTCTCGGAAGGCGGGTTGCGCTAACCCGCCCTACAAAACTATGGAGGTCCATCATGAAACCACCGGCAGTCGATGCACAGGTCCTGGAATCTCAACTGAACGCGTGGAAGGCTTCGGCAAGCTCGCTGACCGTGCTGGAATTCCGGGATAAGGCGGAAATCTATGCCCAGGGCATGCGGTTGGAGGACCAATATTGGCTGCTGAGCGGTCTGGTCAAGCTGGCCCATATCGACGAGGACGGGAGCCAGGTGACTACGGCTATCCTGCGGCGCGGGGACGTTTTCGGGAACGTGCTGGAGAGCGTCACGGCCGAGCATACGGCAACCGCGATCGGCGACGTGCGTCTGTTTCGCATCGGGCAGACCGACATCGATCGGCTGATCCGCTCCGATTCGGACTTCGCCGCAGGGTTGCTGACCCGAATCGCCCAAGCCCGGCAGCGCGCCGAAGGGAGGCTGATCGAAATCCTGACGAAAACCGTGGACCAGCGTCTCGTCGCCGTTCTGAAGGATTTGGCGGCCGCGTTCGGAACGCGCTGCTCTCATGGCTATGCGCTGGAAATCCGGCTGACCCAGCAGGATCTGGCCGATCTCGTTTGCGCGACCCGCCCCGTGGTGACCAAGGTCATGAACGAGCTTCGCCGCGGCGGTTTTCTGGACTATACCAGAGACCTGATCTGTCTCAACGATTCGGCTCTCGAACAAGCCCAAGCAACGAGCCGCCGCTGAATATGTAATCAAGATGACAGACAGGCCGGGAGACGTGTTTTACGCTGCATGTCCTCGTCCATTCAACGCGATAGGAGGACCGTTCATGAAGCCGATTTCCGCCAGCCTTCACGGCTATCTGGATTATGCGACCGTGGTTTTCTTCCTTTTGGCGCCGACGCTTTTCGGATTCGACGGGCTCCCGGCCGTGATTTCCCGGACCCTCGCCTTCGTGCATCTTGCCGTCACCCTGATTTCGGACTTTCCCCTCGGCGCGTACCGGCGCCTCCCCTTTCCGGTACACGGCCTGATCGAACGGGTCGTCGGGCCGGCTTTGGTGGTTTTGCCGTTTCTATTCGGTTTTTCGGATATCGAAGCCGCTCGGTTCTTTTTCATCCTGATGGGACTGGGAATAGTCCTGGTGAGCTGGCTGACGAATTATCGGGCGCCGGTAGAGTAAGTATGTAGAGCGGATTGGCGGAGCGTAACCCGCCTTACAAGCGACCGGGCGATCAGGTAAACCAGCTTGAGGTCGATGTCGATCAGCGGCGTTTTTGCCGGCAAGGCCGTCCGCTCGATCATGTTCTGAGCTTCCGAATGGTTTCGGCCATCCGATTCACCCTTTCAATCCGCTCGTGGCGATGCCTTGAATGAAAAGGCGCTGGAAGACCAGGAATATGAGCAGCGTCGGAAGGGCAATGAGCACGGCGCCCGCCATCAGCATGGTCCATTCGACCCGGAATTCGTAGCGGAACATGGCAAGGCCGACCGGGAGGGTGAACCGGTCGCTGGTGGTGGTCACCACCAAGGGCCACAGGAACTCGTTCCAGTTGCCCTGGAAGGTGTATATGCCGAGTGCCGCCAGCGCGGGTCTGGAGGCCGGCAACACCACTCGCCAAAACACCTGGAACCGGTTGCAGCCGTCGATGCGGGCCGCCTCTTCCAATTGCCGGGGGATGGATTCGAAAAACTGCTTCATCAGGAAAATGCCGACCACCTGAACCATGGCCGGCGCGATCAGAGCGGTATAGGTATTCACCAGACCCAAGGCATTCAAGAGCATGAATTTGGGCACCAGAGTCACATGGGCGGGCACCATCAGCGTCGCCAGCAACAGGGCGAAAAGGAGGTTGCGCCCCGGAAAACGCAAACGGGCGAAGGCGTAGCCCGCAAGGGCATCGAGAAAAAGGTTTGCCAGCGTCACGGCCAGTGCGACGCCGCTGCTATTGAGCAGCCACCGGGCGAACGGAATTTCGGTCCAGAGCCGCCGGTAATTCTGCAAGGTGACCTCGTCGGGAATGAGCTCGATCGGCCAACGGAAGACATCCCCCGCCGGCTGAAACGAGATGGACAGCGACCAAAGAAACGGCAGCGTGAAGATGCCGGTGGCCACGAGCAGAAGAACGAGGACGATCGCCCTCCGGCTCAGGTCTCGAACACGCCCAGTCATGGCGCTTCCGGGCGAGCGATCTTCTGCTGCACGCGGGTGACGAGCAGAATGATCGCAAACAGCACCACGGCCGCCGCCGCGGCATAGCCGAACCGGAAGTACCGAAAGGCGCTGATATAGATGAAATAGCTGAGCGTAGTGGTGGCGTTGACGGGCCCGCCCGCGCTCATCATGTAAATTTGATCGAACACCTGGAAGGTGCCGATGATCCCCAGGGTCACCACGAAAAACAGCGTGGGCTTGAGGCCGGGCACCGTGACATGCCGGAAACGTCCCCAGGAGCTTGCGCCGTCGATCCGGGCGGCTTCGTAAAGCGAAACCGGTATAGCCTGGAGCCCCGCCAGAAACGCCACCATGAAATACCCCGAGGTCGACCAGACGTTGAGTGCCATGATGGCGCCGAGCGCGTATTTGGGCGATCCGATCCAGTCGGGGCCCACGATTCCGAACCATGACAGGACGTAGTTGAGCAAGCCCGGTTTCGAGTAGATCCACAGAAAGATGATGGAGGTCACCACCGAGGAGGTGATGGCCGGGATGTAAAATGCGGCGCGAAAAAATCCCCGGGCGGGAATGTTCTGGTTGACGGCCAGAGCCAGCAACAAGGCCAAAAGCGTCTGGATCGGTACGACGCCCAGGGCATAGACCGCGGTGTTCCGCAAGGCGGTGAAAAACAGCTCGTCGCCCGCCAACTCGACAAAATTTGCCGCGCCCAGGAAATGCTGCTCGGGTCTGAAGAGATTCCAGTCGAAAAAGGCAACGGCGAGGATAAAGACCAAGGGGCCGAACACGAAAAGGGAAAGAACGACTAGGGACGGAAGCAGAAAGAAATAGGCGCTTACGGCCTCCCTGTAGCGCTCGGTCGTCCCTGACCTTCTTGAATTAGGCATGTCAGCGGGACGCCTCGGATCGGTTTTGCGATTCACGGCTTCGAGAATCGGCCTGCAGCAGCCGTCCTCGCTCCAAGCGGCGTTTCAAATCGGCCAGCGTCGGCTGAATGGCTGCGCCGGTGAGAAAGATGGCTTGCAGCGCGCTTTGAGTTTCGTCCAAGACGCGCTGATTCACCCGAAATTGCCAGACCCGCGCGTGATCGAGGCTCCGCAGAAAAACCCGCTTCAACGGATCGCGCTCAAGCTCCAAATCCCGCGTCACCGAACGCCGCGCCGGCAGCCCGATACCGGATTTTTCCCAAATGCGCCCACCTTCAGGTCCGGTGAGATACCGAAGCACCTGCCATGCCTTGTCCGGATGCCGGGTAGCCTTGGGAATGGCATAGCCGGCCACGAACGCGATCGAAGCGGCCTGCTTTCCGGCGGGCAGCGGCGCCACTCGGTACGGGGTGCGCGCATAAGTCTCTTTCATGAAATTCGCCGCCCAGAGTCCCGAGATCGCCATGGCGACGCGCCCGCGGCCGAAGGCGTCCATGTTCCACGCCGCCCCGACATCCGAGGGCATGACGGCGACGCCGTCGGTCTTCATCCGTTGAAGAAAGCTCAGCGCCTTCACAAAAGCGGGCTCGTCAAAGGCGGCTCGGCCTTGCGCATCGAAATATTCGCCCCGGTTCTGCCAGACGAAAGGCAGCGAGTATTCGAAGGCTTCCGCATGGCAGTACCCGTATTGGTCGACGATGCCGTCGCCGTCGGTATCCCGGGTGAGCCGCCGCGCATACTCGGCGAACTCGTCCCAAGTCCTCGGGGCTCCCGCGAGTCCGGCCTTGGCGAACATCGCCGGGTTGAAGTAGAGCACCAGGGTTGAATAATCCTTGGGCAAGCCGTAGAGCTTCCCGTTGAATCGAAAGGCGTCGAGCAGCGCCGGCTCGAAGTCTTCCGGAAAAAAACCGGGGTCCTGAGCAACGAAATCGTCGAGCGGCAACAAGACGTCGTAGTCGACCAGCAGCGGAATCCAGAACGCTTCCAGCATCACCACATCCGGCGCGGTCCCGGTGGCCAGCATGAGCAGCAGCTTATCCATGTAGTTGGCCGTGATCGGCTCGTAGTGAACCGGGAGGCCGGGGTGCCGCCGCTCGAAGGTATCGATGAACGATCGGGTGAGGGTTTCTTCGACCGGCGACGAAATCCAGCCCGTCAGGCGGAGCGAATCGGAATCTTGTTGATCGCACCCGAATAGCGAGAGCGCGAGGAGTAAGACGATCAACGCGCCCGAATTCGAACTAAAAAGCACGACGCGGCTCATCGATTCATCCCATCTTCCTTGAGATTTGCAGCATGTCCAGCGTCCATAGCGCTCCTTGCCACGGAAATTCAGACGGTTAAGAATTTGCGACCGGTGCGAAGTTTTAAGCCAAAGGAAAACTAAGAAGCTGTTTGTAAACCTACTACGCGAGCGTGATCCGGACGCGGGCGGTGCTCGAAATCCTCACCTACGCTCATGTAGGCTCCGGTTTCTGCGCTCCGGCCGCGCCCGGCTGACACTCGCTCATCACGGTTTCTAAACAGCTTCTAAGCAGCCTGCTCGGCTTGCGTGACCACCATGACCGGCCAATAGGTGTCCGCCGGATAGCAATGCCAAAGCTGGGATTCTTCCATGAATTTGGCAAAGAGGTCCCTTTCTGCATAAATCGCCCCGTCGGTTACCCAGAAGTAAGCAAACGGTCCGAACGATTCCGAGGGATCGCCGGCGACATCCTCGAAATGGATCGACACCATATCCAAACAGTCGTAGCGCGTAAAGTGCTGGCCCTGAATCTCCCAAAAGTGATTCTTGTATTTCGCCACGATGGATTTTTCCGGCCCTTGCCGGATGAGTGCCTCCGACCCGGAATAACGGCGACGGCCCAAGCGTTACACCGTACCCCGGCTCAGTACTCCCGAATGCGAGTCGAATCATGATCCTGCTCCCGAATGACCTTTACTTATAGGCATCCGAAGCGGGACAAAGTTTTTGGTGTGCGGTTACTCGTTGCGGAAGTTACAAACGAAGCTCCGAACCAATCCGATCGCCCTGAGCGTAGCGCGCTAGCGCGGCGTCGAAGTGTCGGATTTTCGTGTTTCGACGCCGCTTCGCGGAGTTCATCCTGAGCGCAGTCGAAGGGCTCAACACGAGCGGCTTCCGGATTAGTTCAAAGCTTCCTTACAGGGAAAGTCGGGCTTGAACGCCGCTCCGGAAACCGGTAGACATACCGTAAATTCGCTGCCCGTGCCGGGCCCCTCGCTGTTGGCTTCAACCCAGCCGCCATGCAATTCGACGATCTTTTGCACAATGGTCAAGCCCAGCCCTAAGCCTCCTTGGGCGCGATCCAGGGTGCGTTCGGCTTGTGTGAAAAGCTTAAAGAGCTTGGGCAATAGATTCTTGGGGATGCCTTCGCCGGTATCGCGCACGGAAATAATCACCTCGCCGTTCTTACGAGCAGCGGTCACCCATATCTTGCCACCGTCCAGAGTGTACTTCGCGGCATTGTTGAGCAAATTGGCTACGACTTGCGCCAGGCGTATGACATCCCCGTCCAGCCGCAGAGGGTCCTCGGGCATCGAGAGGATGAGCTCGTGATGGCGGGCTTCGATCAGCGGCCGGCTGGTTTCGAGTGCCAGCTCGATTACCTTGGCAACCTCAACCGTGGTTTTATGTAGGGTGATTTTGCCTTGGACGATACGCGAGACATCCAGAAGATCGTCCACCAGGTGCGCCAGTTGATTGACCTGCCGGTCGATCACATCCCCTGCCCAAGACAGTTTGGGATCGGGCAGGCCGATCTTTTTCATCACCATTACGGCATTTCGGATCGGAGCCAGGGGATTTCGGAGTTCGTGCCCCAGCATCGCCAGAAATTCATCCTTGCGGCGGTCGGACTCGCGAAGTGCCTCTTCGGCTTGCTTGCGCTCCGTGATATCCAGGAACGCCCCGATGCATTGGCGGACGGCTCCATCCGGATCCCGCGAGAAGACCGAATCGCGCGACAAGCACCATATCCAGCGGCCATCCGCCGTTTTGAAGCGGTATTCGATCTCCGACACGTCGCCGTTCACGATCCGCGTGAGATCTTCCAGGTGTGCGGCGACCCGCGCCTGGTCCTCCGGGTGAAACAAGGCGAAAAATTCCGGTCCGCTCATGGCGCGAAGGTCGTCGAGGGTGTAGCCCGTCAGCCTCGTGTACTGGGCATTGATAAACGTATCGGTACCGGTCTTTATGTCATAGATATAAAGACCGTTCAGAGAGGACATGAGCACTTTACGGGCGAAGGTTTCGCCATCCTTGAGCTTCTGCTCGGTCTCCCAATGCTCGGCCATCTCGCTCTTCAACTGTCTCTCGCGATCGAGAGTCGTTCTCACCGCTCGGGCTTCCGACTTTCTCAACCGATCGATGACGAAGCTGAGCAGCGCTCCGACACTGAACAGAAGGAGCAACCGCAGCCTTTCGGCAGTCTCGGCGACATAGAACGAATAACCGGGCTCGACCAGGAAGTAAATGCCGACCAAGGTGCTCAATGCCGTGGCAAAAAAACCTGCCCTGACCCCTCCGCGCCAAGCCGCGGGCATCACCGCCGCCAGGAACAGCAGCAGCGGGGGCGATCCCATGAAAACCGGGTTGAAAAACGCCAGAATGGCCAATATGCCTAATGTTGCGAGCACCCCTAGAACATAGCCATTCGACAAGAACCGTTTGATGTGGATGCACTCCTGGTTAAAAGCGCTCCCTGCCAGATAAGTAGAGTTACCTAAGACAATAAACCCCGATAAGACAGTAAAGGCAAATGAGAAGTTTCATGGCCCGACATGTTTTGCGGCCGTCATTTTCCATTAATCGGTCCGGCCGCGCTATTCCCGCAATTCCGGGGCAAACAGCAGCGCAGGCCTCATATTCTTGCCGAGTCTACACCGTTTCTACTCGCCGCTCGCGATCTGCCTGATCATGTAATGGACGGCATCCTGAACGGCTTCGCCGCTCAGGTCGGAACGGGCGCCTTTTTCCGGCATGTCCAAGAACCCGTTCGTGGCATGGTCCGTCAGCAACGATGGAAACCCTAAGGCGCGCGACTCCCAGGCTCCCGAATCATCCAGCCTTGGAGCTCCGCCTTGGCCCGAGTCGTGGCATTCGGCACAAAAGGCGTTATAGACATGCCTGCCCCGGGTATAGTCCGGCTGGCGGGACGTAGACTGCGTCGAGGTTTTGGTCTCCGATTCCGCGCAGCTGGCTAAGGCCAGGACGCAAAAAAGAGCAGTAATAGAGCGATTTGGTGCCATGCGCATAAGAAGTGAATCGCGGTAAAGTTAAGTTAAGGAAGCTCTGAACCAATCCGTTCGCCCTGAGCGTAGCGCGCTAGCGCGGCGTCGAAGTGTCGGATTTTCGTGTTTCGACGCCGCTTCGCGGAGTTCATCCTGAGCGCAGTCGAAGGGCTCAACACGAACGGTTTCTACATTTCTTCAGAGCTTCAAGTGATAAGCCCGGATCATTACAGCATTTTTTACTACGGTATGGCGGTTTCTTGGATATGAAAGCGTCAGTGATCGATACGGCACTCGAACGCCGGGAATGGCTAACGCCTTATCCCGGCCTACGAAGGCTATATTGATTGAATGAGGCGTCTCTGTAGACCGGAACAAGCTTGTCCTGAGCGTGGTCGAAGGGCTCAGCGTTTCCGGCACCGGTACTGTTTTGACGCTCGGCGAGATTGGGATTTCGGAGCCGGACAAAGCGGGGTGTACCCATCGAAATTCAGCGTCTCAGCGAACCTGCAAGATCACCATGGTGATGTCATCTTCGAATTCGCTCTTGCCGCAGAATGCCCGCAGCTCATCCAACAGTTTTCCGATGGTCGTTTCCGGCGATTCCGAGCGATCGGCGGAGAAGACGTTGCACAATCGAGAGATACCGAAGAATTCTCCCTGTTCGTTTTGCGCCTCGATCACCCCGTCGGTGTAGAGCAGTAATCGGTCGCCCGGCTCCAGGATCAGTGTTTTCTCCTCGAAAATCACGTCTCGCTTGACGCCGAGAATCAATCCGTCCGCATCCAGCTCGCTACAGATCCAGTCGCTCTGTCTCAGCAATAAAGCACGGTTATGGCCGGCATTGGCATAGCGCAGCACGCGCTTTTCGAGATCGTATTTCACGTAAAACATCGTGATGAAAAGCTCTGCCGCGCTCAAGTCTTCGTAGAGCAACTGGTTGAGCGCGCGCAAAACCTCGGCGGTGCTCTGCGGCGACGGGTTGTCCGGCGTCTTGCGGGTCTCGGCCTTCAAGGTGCTGCGCATCTCGGTCATGATGAGGGCGGCGCCCACACTGTGGCCCGATACATCGGCGATGACGATGTCGGCGTTGTCGTCGTAATGGAAATAATCGAAATAATCGCCGCCGACGTGGGTTGCCGGCACGCAGACACCCGCGATCTCGGCACCCGGGAGATTCAGCGGTTTTTTCGGGAGCAGCGAGAGCTGAATGTGCTTGGCGATTTCGAGCTCATGCCGTTCTTCTTCCGCCCGCCGACGCTCGGTCACATCGGTTTGGATGCCGATGTAATGGGTCACGGTACCTTGATTATCCCGAACCGGCGAGAGCAGCAGCTCATTCCAAAAAGGCGTCCCGTCCTTGCGGTAATTTCGTAGCACGACCTCGCAACTGGTCCCTTGCTGCAAGGCTTCGCGAATCTCTTCTTTGGCGGTCTCCTCGGTTTCCGGACCCTGCAGTATCTTGAGGTTCCGTCCCAGCAGGTCCTCCTGCGAGTAGCCGGTAATCCGACTCAACGCCGGATTGACGTAGATATTCGGATAGTGCGGCTGCCGAGCGTCGGCGATCACGATCCCGACGCTCGCCGCTTCGATGGCCCGCTCGCGCAGCCGTAGCGTGTCCTCGAACCGCTTGCGTGCCGTAATATCCAAATCCATGCCGCGCCACTTGATGACGCGGCCTTGCTCGTCGAATATCGGCGCTCCGGTGGATTCGGTAAAAACTTCGTGCCCGTCGCGGTGACGGTAATGATTGATCAACTTGTAAAAGGACTCGTGAACGCGCTTGGTCGGCGGCAAAGTACCGGTCCAGTGCTGGCGATCCTCGGGCGTCAGGAGATCCAAATAGCGCTTGCCGATGATTTCCTCGGGTTTCAAGCCCAGAATGGCGTAGACCGAGCCGCTGCTGTAAACGTAGCGGCCTTCGGAGTCCTGCTCCCATAACCACTCCCCGACCATTTCGGCGACTTGCCGAAAGCGCTCCTCGCTTTCCTGTAACGCTTCCTTATTGCGCTTCTGCTCGGTGATGTCCCGTTGGGTTGCGAGATAACGGGCGATTTTTCCGGCGCCATCGCAAATCGGCGTGATCGTTTCCAAAGCCCAATACAGCTCGCCCGATTTTTTCCGGTCCTGGATCTCTCCTTGCCACTCATTGCCCGCCTGAATCATCTCCCACAGCCGCCGGTAAATTCCCGGAGGCGTCTGGCCCGATTGCAACAGGCGCGGGTTCTGTCCGATGACTTCGTCGATACTGTAGCCGGTCAGGCGGCAAAACGCCCGGTTCACAAAGGTGATCCGCCCTTCGAGGTCGGCGATCATGATCGCGTTCGGGCTTTGCTCCACCGCCCCGGAGAGAATCGATAGATATTCCTCGTTCTGTTTTCGCCGGGTCAAATCATGGGTGATGCCGACGAATAACCGGCGATTCGCTTGCCGAAGTTCGCCGATGGATAGATACATCGGGAAGACGCTGCCGTCCTTGCGCTGACCGGCGACTTCCCGGCCGGTGCCGATAATCTTTCTTATGCCGGTTTTACGATAATTGGCGAGATAGCCGTCGTGTTCTTCACGATACGGCGAAGGCATGAGTCGTTTGACATTCTCCCCGATCAACTCTTCCCGTTTGTATCCGAACAATCGCTCGGCGGCCGGGTTGAGCAATTGAATAATCCCGACCTCGTCAATGACGATGACCCCATCGCTGATGGTGTCGAGTATCGCCTTGAGGTTTGACTCCGTATCGAGTGCGGTATCGCTTATCACATGCGGCCCGGTACAGGTAAGGTGAAGAAGATGTAAACGGACGTCACCTTCCTTTAAGGGCGTCAGCCTGTAGCGGGCGGCGAATACCGTCCCGTCCTTACGGCGGAACCGGGTCTCGTCGGCATGGAAAAAACGTTCCTGCGCAATCGATGGAGACTTGCGGCCCCATCGAAGCGGCATGGATTCCGCCCGCACCTCCAGTTCCGAAAACACCGGCCGGCCACGAAGCTCTTCTTCGGAATAACCGAATAGCCTCTCCGCCGCCCGATTCATGAAGATGAGGCGGCCCGCGTCGTCGAGCATGCACACGGCATCGTCGAAGCCGTCCAGCAATGTTCGGGTAAAGCGATCGATTGATTTAAATTCAGACATCCCGTTTAGGAACATTGATGCCGGATTGCCCTTTTTTTCCTTTGGCATATACCAACTCATCGTAAAGAAAACCGTCCGCCCGTCCAGGATCGGAGTCGAGTATCACGCCCGGCGCATAAACAAAATTAAAAACCGGATCAGCCGATGCAGATCCAGGAATTCCCGGAGTCCCTGTTTTAGACGGCGATTTCAATCAACCTAGAATCCGCTCGAATTCCAGGTTGATAGCGATTTTCGGGTAATCGACGCCGTAGGTTGTCCCTTATCTTCTTGGACTCGTCAGGGCCGTTATGATTTCGATCGAGGTTTATCAATTCTGGCGAAGATCTCCGCCTGGGGGGAACCCGGAAATAACGCTGGAAAGGTAATGAATGAAACGGACTGGGTTGAGATGTGATCTTGCTTTCCGCACCACTCTTGCCCAAAAAAAGGCGGGCCTTAACGAGAAGCCCGCCGCGCTCAGAGTTAGTCTTTCAATTGAAAGACGGGGCCATATTGGGTTTCGACGTTGAAGTTCTCCCAGACGAAAGTCGGGTTTGCAATCGGTTGAGTGGGCAACGGAAAGGTAATGACATCGACTACGCCGGATGCGATACGGCCTAGGGTGTGCAAACCGCCTTTGAGAACGCCGCCGGCAAATCCGAATGTCACATTGGTTTCGTTCGTGGTGTTGATGATGTTCTTGGGAAACTCGACCCATGCCAAGGCCAGATTGCTCAGTCCCGAACCCAGCTTCACGGCGACGTCACGACCGTAATTGTCCGAGGCCATCGACGTGGACGACATAAATAATGCCGCCGTCGCCGAAAGGAAAATGGTTCTTATTGATCTCGACATGAGTGGCCCCTTGATGGCTGAGTGTTGATTTTTCGCGACCACGGCTACGAGAAAGCTCATTGACTCTCGAAGCTTGCCTCGTTCCGAAGTTCTCTCGCTGCATCAAGCGTAGGCAAAGGTCTGTTTTTTTTCAAATAATCCCCATGAACCTGCGGCCTTGTCGCCGTCTCTACCAGGGCAGCTCACGGCCGCGAAAATCCAGGAACCGTCCCGAATCGCCGGACCCAAACCCGTCAATCACCCGCCGCAGGCCCGCGACGCTTTCAACCGGCGAGGTCGGCGCGTTCGACCCGCCCATATCGGTTTTGACCCAGCCGGGATGCAGGATCAACACCCCTATGCCGCGGTCCTCGAGATCGATCGAGAGACTCTTCATGGCGGCATTCAGCGCGGCTTTACTGGAGCGGTACATGATCGAGCCGCCGCTCGTGTTGTCGCCCATGCTGCCCATGAGGCTGGTTATCGCCGCGACCAACTTGCGTTCACTGCGCAAAAGATGGGGAAGAAACGCCTCGGTCATCTTGACGGGTGCCAGGGCATTGATCTTCAGAACCCGTGCCCAATGCTCGTAATCCAACGCACCTAACGCATTCCGGCTTGAGTCGCCATAGATTCCCGCGTTGTTGATCAACACGTCAATCGACTCGGACGCCAAGGCATGGGCCAACGCATCGATCTGATCGAAACTGCCGAGGTCTAACTGATGGATGGAAACCGACGGATGATGAACGGCCAAGCCGTTCAAATCCGAAGCTTTCTCCGGACGGCGGCAACACGCGAGGACCTTCCAGCCCGCTTCCGCGTATTGCCTGCAAAATTCAAGGCCGATGCCGCGATTGGCGCCGGTTACCAGTACGGTAGCCATGCTGATTCTCCTTGGAAGCTGTCTATAAAACTGGCGCCCGATAGCGGCGCCGCTCATTGGACCTTGTAAAATACCCGATAAATCCCCAACTCAGCGACACCCCGACCTAATCCATGTGGAGATCTTAATGCACACCGAAGAACGACGTCTGCTGACCGATTTTCTCGATCAGCTCAAGCAGGTTAAAGGATCCGGCAAAGATCCCGAAGCCGATACCCTAATCAATCAAGCCGTCGCGCAGCAGCCGGATGCGACTTATCTGCTCGTGCAGAAAGCGCTGTTGCAGGAGCAAGCGCTGAATGCCGCCAAAGCCCAAATCGCGCAACTGCAAAACCAGATCAACCAGTTACAGTCGAAGAGCTCTCAGGGCGGCGGTTTTCTGGGCACGGACCCTTGGAACGCATCCCCGAGCCGCGCGGCGCCCGTACCGCCCGCAGGCGGTCCGCCGGCATCGCCCCATGCTCCGAATATGGCCGGGCCAAGCGCCGGCATGAGCTTTTTAGGCACGGCGGCAGCGACCGCGGCCGGGATCGCGGGCGGCGCATTCCTGTTCCAGGGCATCGAAAGTCTTTTGCACCACGGCTCCGGTGGCGGATTCCTCGATTCGGCGTCGACAACTCCTGAAAACGTCGAAAACATCACCATCAACGAGTACTACAACACCGACGAGCCGGCTGCCGATCCGGGATTCGAACAGGCCGACTTCGACGACTCGAGCGAGGGATTCGACGACTATGACAACGACGGATCCTTGGACGTGTAGCCTTCGACTCGGTTAAACACACGCAAACAGATACGCTCACGGCGCCGCTCGATTAGGGGTGGCGCCGACCTCTGACAGAAGCATTCCAGCTGGGCCATTCGACGGCGGTACACGGCGAACGAATCGCGGGCGTTGCGCGCCAAAAAACACATCTTTTTCTCCGAGTCCGCTTCCATGGAAAAATGTCGACTAGCCTAGTATGAGGCCCTCCACACTCTGATCATTACGGGAAGATCCGCCGCCGATGATAGAACCGGTCGAGCTTAAGGATTTCTTTCTCAACGTCTTCTCAGCCGCTGCGATCATCCTCGCCGGCGCCTCTTATGCCGCGCTTTTTGCCTGGGGCAAGCTGACGCGCCGTCCCGGATTCCTGATTTCGGCCTATGTCAGCTACGGCTTTCTGGCCGTCTCGGTTTGGGTGCTGGCGGAAACATCCCATTTCGCCGGTTTCTGGCGAGTCATCGCCGGCGTCATGCTGATCGGGTACTTCGCGGCCCCGCAGGCGATCTGGCTGCTCTGCACGGCCACACATGCCGGCGAACACTCCGAACACGATCGTCCGATCATCAACCAACAACAACAAGAGGAGGAGGAGCAATCGTGAAAGCCACGCCGCTATGGGCATCCGAAACTTTTTGGAAAAAAACCGCCATCTGGGTGACAGCCGTTTCGTTTCTGCTGCTGATCGTCCTGACGTTCGACTCGATGGCCAAAGTGTCGGCCGGCAACAGCAATCGAGTGCCCGCCTACAGCGTCATCAACAAAAAGATCGACTACCGTCTCGACGCCAAGCTGAACCGCTACATGCCCGTCATCGGAGGCGACGCGCCCCTGTTCGGCAACACCTTGAGCAACGAGGACGCCGAACGGCTCGTCACGCTCGGCAAAAAGACCTTTCAGGCGAAGAACTGCATCAACTGCCACACCATCCTGGGAAACGGCGCCTATTACGCACCCGACCTGACCAAGGCCTGGCTCGATCCCAATTGGGTGGACGAAATAAACCGGGAGACGCTGATGCTGGCGTTCCTCCAGGATCCGGCCGGCAACGCCAGGTCCTACGGCACCGGGCGCAAGATGCCCAATCTCGGCATCACCGAAGACGAGGCCAGGGGACTGATCGCCTTTCTAAAGTGGACCGCGGCCATCGACACCAACGGCTTCCCGCATAACTTCAAGACCCTCTACGCACAGGAGAATCAATAATGAGCGCCGGCGTCCTGGATAGTCGCAATCTCAACGGTGGACAGAAGCTCGCGGTGAAATATTTCATCGTTGCAATGGTTCTCTTCGTAGCGCAAATTCTCTTCGGTTTGCTTGCCGCCATTCAATTCATCGCCCCCGGCTTTCTCTTCGAAACGCTGGATTTCAGCGTGAACCGCATGATTCACATCAACGCCATGGTGGTGTGGATGCTGTACGGGTTCATCGGCGCCGTCTATTGGTTTCTCGAAGAAGAGAGCGGGGTCGAGATCGTTGGGCTCAAGCTTGGGCAGATCGCTTTCTGGGTGCTGACGGCCGCGGTCGCCATCGTCGTGCTGGTGTACTTGTTCCTGCAAACCGGCGCGGGCGACGACACGACCCGCTGGCTGATCAACGAGGGGCGCGAATACATCGAAGCGCCGCGCTGGGCGGATCTCGGCATCGTCGCGGTCCTGCTGGTGTTCTTCTATAACGTCGCGGGCACTTTCGCCAAGGGCCGCTGGTCCGGCGTCTCCGGCGTGCTCACGCTCGACCTGGTCGCCCTGGCCGGTCTCTACATGGCAGGCATGTTCTACACGACCAACGTGACCGTGGATCAGTATTGGTGGTGGTGGGTGGTCCACCTTTGGGTGGAAGCGACCTGGGAGGTACTGGTCGGCTGCATCATGGCCTGGAGCCTGATGAAGCTCTTGGGCGCACGACGCAAAATCGTCCAGACCTGGCTGTACATCGAGGTGGCGCTGATGTTCGGCTCAGGCATTTTGGGGCTGGGCCACCATTATTTCTGGATCGGCACGCCCGAGTACTGGTTCCCCATCGGCGGCTTCTTCTCCGCCTTGGAACCGATTCCGCTGGTCGCCATGGTGGTGCATTCAATCTACGACGCCGGCGTGCACAAATTCCAAAGCACCAATCATCCCGCGCTGGCTTGGGTGATCGCGCATACCTTCGGCAACTTTTTCGGCGCGGGCGTGTGGGGCTTCATGCATACCCTGCCGCAGATCAATCTCTACACCCACGGCACCCAATGGACCGCCTCCCATGGCCATTTGTCATTCTTCGGCGCTTACGCCACGATCAACATCGCCTTCTTCTATCTCGCGGCGCAGCAGTGGCGCGGCAACGTGTGGATGGGCGCCAATCTCGCCGACAACGGCTGGAAATGGAAATGGTCGATGGCCTTGCTGAATTTCGGCGTGCTGGGCATGACCGTGGCCCTGCTCATCGCCGGCTACGAGCAATCGTTCATCGAACGCGCTATCGAAGGCTCGACCTGGAGCGGCTATTTCGCCGGGCAGACCCATTACTGGTTCACGCAGGCCATGGTCTGGCGGCTGATCCTCGGGATCGTCACCGCCGCCGGCCTGGTCCTGCTGATCTGGGATTTACTGACTATCGGCGCCGGAGAAACCCGGCCCGCGCTGGTCATCGAACGCCACGACGAACCGGGAGTCAAAGCCGCCGTCGTACAAACGGCGTAATCCCATTCGGCATTCAGATGAATATCATTTGTAGGGTGGGTTAGCGTAGCGTAACCCACCGGTTCAGGGTCGCTCGGTGGGTTACGGCCTCCCGGCCTAACCCACCCTACAAGAATCAAATAACACCCATCCACCAGGGAGTTCAGCCGGAACTCGCTACCCCGCCAGCAAGACCGTTTCCTCGATCAGGGCCGCATCCGACTCTCCGAACGCGCCATTGACCAGACGCAGCAGCGCTTTCTCCGCAGCCGGGGGAAACTCCCAGCAAGAACTCAATGCATGCAGCAATGCGGCGATCTCGTCCTCGGCAGCCCGCGACAGCGTTTCACGCGGCGTCTTTTCTTCCCGGCGCAAAAAGCACTCGATCAGGATCGCGCCCAGGAAGCGCAGACTATGAATCACATGGGTATTCATGTCGCTGATGAGGTAATCGAATTTCTCCGCGAAAACCTCATCGCCCAGATAAGGGTCGAATAAATCTTGCCGGACGGCCTGAAGGATCAACCCGAAAAATTTCCTTTGGCCTTCGTGAAGATCCCAGTCATGGAAGAACTTGAAGGCATGCTCCAGATCGTGCACGAAAAAAGCGAACCCATTCGGCTTCTTGAGAACCGGCCGCAAGAGCCGCGGATAATCCGCCACGACAGTAATCGGCCGACGGCCCGCCGCCTGCATGAGCAAAACCTCTTCGGGCGTCGGAATCCGCTCGATCAGCAATAGCGGCCACTCGCCGCGCAGCCAGGCCGAGAGCGCTACTGAAACGTTCGGAATGACGCCGAGAAAGTGATAGCGCTCCACGCGGTCTATCAGCAGCAACTCCAATTCCCTGCCCACCGATCGGTCGAAATCGGCCACCCAGCTTGAAGCGTTCGGCCTCGGATCGTTCTTCGACTTGCGGGAGGCGAAACGCTGACCGTGCGTAGCGATCTGCCAGATAAAGAAATACAGCGCCGCATAAGCGGCATCGCTTAAATCCCGAGAACGCCAACGCGCGGCCAGCTCGGGAATCTTGGATAAACGGTTAGGGTGCTCCACTCGACTATCGGATGATCGGTATTCGACCTAATTTTCGCTCAATGCAACAGTGGAGGCCATCGACAGCAGAGGTCCGTTGTTACCGGATCGAATTCACTATCTATATTTACTGCTCGTAACGAAAGTAAAACCACATCGTCACCCCGGCAAGGAAGGGGCCGATTAAAGGCCCGTTTGCGATTTGGAAGGATCGCGATTAAAGCGACCGTTTGCGATTGGAAGGGCGGCTCTGGCGCTCCCGGAGACGCCGTTTGCGATTGGAAGGGGTGACGGGTAACTGGCATTTCTTTCATTACCGGCAGAAACGGAACGGTCGGGGAAAAGGCGAAATTATGATCGGATTACCACGGGGATTTTGGAAAGTCTTTACTTTTTTGCTGTTGCCAGCGTTCCTGTTGGTTCTTGCCGGTTGCGAACGGCGCCATGAAGCGGTGAGCCCATCGGTATACCTCCTTAACCACCAGCAATGGACGCCGCTGCTAGTACTCAATTTTGCCCAGGAGGTAGCGCCGCTGGATGACGCGGGCAAACCTCCGGCCGCTATGCCGCAACTGGATCCCCCGGTTTCCGGCGCGTGGCGCTGGCAAGATCCTTCGCGCCTGGTCTTCGTACCGGATAGTACGACTTTTCAACCCGATTCGCGCCTGAGGATCTCTCTAAACGGAGTAAACCTGCGCGAAGGCTATGGCTTCAAAACCCGGACACTGGTCTTCCGGACTCCGCCCTTGGCGATCGTCCGTCAGGAATGCCGCTGGAAGGATATCTTGGAAGCGCCCATGCGCCGTGCCTTGGAAGCCTTGGTGGAATTCAACTATCCGGTCGACAATCCTTCTTTCACGGTCATGACGGGAGAAGGCCTAAAGGTACCGCTGCGCGCGGGCCGGGGCTCCCGCATCACCGTCGCCTCCGATCCCCTGGTGCGCCCGAACCGGGACGGCACCCTGCGCTTCGAGATCAAGCCCGGCATCATCCAGCTGAGGGATCGCAGTACCGCCGGGGCGTCAACCACTCTAGCCAAAGGCGCCGCCTGCCAACTCCCGATGATTCGCAGTTCCTGGGACAGGATCGACGAGCCGGTGAAAAAGCCGCCCACGGTCACCGATATCCGCGTAGATTTGAATGACGGCAAGTTCGCCGTACGGCTGCAGGGCCGGGACCTGGCCGAATCGGCGAAAAAGACCACGGCCGGAGAGCAGGTCGGCAGCGGGGTAACCGTCAACCCCGCCGTGGACGGAACCTGGATCTACGGGGACTCGGCAGCGGGTGCGGACCTGCTTTTTACGCCTGCCAGTCCGGAAATGCTGAAGCCCGGAACATCCTACGAAATCGCCGTCACCGCCGAGGCGTTCCCTCGTCTCGTCTTTGCAAAGCCTAGGGTTTCGACGACTATCAAAACACCGGAAATGACGGGCTCCATCGCCGGCATTCAACTGTACAGCGACCCCGTCGATCCCAAGATCAAACGGGTCACGGCCACCCTCTCCTTCGCCTATCCGCCGCAGCGGGACAGCCTCGCGGCGAAGACGTCCGTGCGCCTTCGGGTCGAGCCCGCCAAGTCCTTCGACGATAGCCGGGTACGCTCCATACCCTTCGAACTGATCTATGACGAAAAGGACCCCCGGCTCGCCTATTTGAAGACCGTAGCCATCCCGATCCCGGAAGAGCCCGGCGCAGTCAAGATTGCCTTGGATAAAGGCGTGATTTCCAGCCTGGGCGGTGAACCTGCGGGACGGGGATCCGAGCGGAATCTCGCCATTCCGGGTGCCCGGGATTATCTGAAGGTCACCGATCTCGCGACCCGCGATGTCATCAAGGAAGACGGCGACATCGAGCGTCTACTCGTACTCCGGACCACGGTTCCGCTCAAGGAACCTTCCGCGTTGTTCAGGTCGGTCGAAGCCTATTTGTTGCCCGACTGCCGGGAGCAAAACCCGGAGCGGCCCGCCCTGTGCGCGGAAAAAGACATCTTGGAGTGGCAGAGTGCCGACCAGGCGGGTCAGGACACCATCACGCTCTCGAAGGCAATTCCGGTCTCTGCGCGGGAATCCGACGACGAGGACAAGACTCTTCATTACTTGACCTTCTCGGCCCCGGAAAAACGCCAACTTCTGGTCAAGATCAACAAGGGGTTAGAGAGCGTGGACGGTTTTCGCCTGGACAAGGATGCCCGTTATCTGATTAAACTCGGGGAAAATCAGCGGGAGCTCAAGATTCTCCACAACGGCGCCCTCCTAAGCCTGACCGGAACGAAGAAACTCGGCGTAGCGGTGCGCGGGGTGAACAAGCTTCACATGGAACTGCAACGGGTGCTTCCGCATAACATCCATCATCTGGCTCAGTTTACCCGAGGTGCCTTCCAGCAACCCTCGTTCACAGTGCCCATCGAACATTTCGCGGAACGCCTCGGCTACGACGAGATCCTGCCCGCCGGCAAGGAAATGGAGCGGCAGTATTTCGCCGTGGATTTCGCCCGCTTCGTCCGCAACAAGGGCTACTCGCCGCGGGGACTGTTCCTCCTCTCGGTATCGGAAAAAAAGGCCGACGCATCCGTCCCCGCCGAGCCCTGCCCCCCCGAGGATACGTCGAACGCCGACTGGGAAGAAAACCCCAAGGCGGAGGAGCCCGCCGAAGACGGACGAAGCGGCTGCGGGGAGACCTCCGGGGACGGAAGCGGGACGGACGCGACGGAAGTGGGTGCGACCGTGCCCGAGGATCGCCGCCTGGTGCTGTTGACTGACATAGGCTTGCTGGTCAAGACCGGTTCCGACGGCCGCCAGGATGTCTTCGTGATGTCTTTCCGCAGCGGCCAGCCGCTGGCCGGGGCGCAGGTTTCCCTGCTGGGGAAAAACGGCGTGCCGATATTTTCCGGCAAAACCAACCAAAAGGGCCGGGTGAGCATCCCCTCGGCCGAAGGCTTCAAGGCGGAAAAGACGCCCACGGTCTACCTTGCCGAAAAGGACGGCGACCTATCCTTCCTGCCCTTCTCCCGGGACAACCGACTGCTGGACGTCTCCCGTTTCGACATCGACGGGCTGCGCGACACCGCCGATTCCCTGCACGCTTATTTGTTCTCCGACCGCGGCATCTATCGGCCGGGGGATACCGTGCACATTGGGCTGATCCTGCGCAAACGAGATTGGTCTCCCTTGCCCGCCGGCCTGCCTCTCAAGGCGGTGATCACCGATCCGGAAGATCAGGAAATCTGGAGCCGGACCCTCGCTTTCGGCACCGAAGGTTTCGAGGAACTGAGCTGGACGACCCCGGAAGCCGGCAAGACCGGCACTTACCGCGTCGAACTGTTCGTCGCCGACAAGCAGAAGAAATCCTTGGGGCTCACTACGGTGCGGGTGGAGGAATTCCAGCCGGACCGGCTGCAGGTCAAGACCGAGATCCTCGGAGCGCCGGCCGGGGGCTGGCTAGCTCCCGAAGACTCCAAGGCCAAGGTCACGGTACGCAACCTGTTCGGCACACCGGCGGCAGGCAACATCGCCAAACTGGAAATGACCGTGCGGCCCTGGTTCGGCCAGGTGCCCGGATTTCCGGACTACCGGTTTCGGGGCACGGTCGCGGCCAATATTCCGGAGCTGCCCAGAGATCTGGGCGAAGTGACCACCGATGTCCAGGGCGAAGCCGGCTTCGACCTGCCTCTGGCCGCCATCAGCGAGCCCGTATTCGAAATCGCCCTGGCCGGGGAAGGCTTCGAGAAGGGCTCCGGGCGTTCCGTGGTTAGCGTGGCTTCCGTCCTAGTTTCCAAACAGCCCTTCCTGCTGGGCTACGCCGCCGACGGCAGCCTGGACTACATTCCGCAAGGAACCCGGCGCAGTTTGAATTTGCTGGCCTTGGGTCCGGACTTCCAACCGAAGGCTGCCGACGCCATCACCGCCGAAATCCATGAAACGCGCTTTGTCTCCACTCTGGTGAAGCGGAACGACGGCCTCTACGCTTATCAGTCGGTTATGCGGGACGAACAGCGCAAGACCGAGCAGATCGCTCTCGCCGAAGGGCGGGCCGGCCTGACCTTACCAACCGAAAATCCCGGCAGTTTCTTCGTCGTGTTCAAGAACGCACGCGGCGAGGAAATGAACCGAGTGTCCTATACCGTGGCCGGCGAAGGGAACGTGTCCCGCAACATCGAACGCAACGCCGAGCTGAACCTGAGCCTGAACAAAAAGGAATACCGGCCGGGAGAGGAAATCGAACTGCAAATCGTCGCCCCCTATCAGGGTGCCGGGCTCATCACCATCGAGCAGGACAGGGTCCTCGCCAGCCAATGGATCAAGACCGGCACCACGGCTTCCACTCACCGCATCACCCTGCCCAAGGGAACCAGCGGCAACGCCTATCTGTCGGTGGCTTTCGTCCGCTCCCTGGATTCCAAGGAAATCTATATGAGTCCCCTCAGCTACGGGGTGGTTCCCTTTGCCATTTCCCGGCAGGACTTCACCAACGAGGTCAAACTCGAGGTACCGGAAACGGTTCAACCCGGCACCAACCTGGACGTACGTTACCGAGTCAAGGAGGCTACCAAGCTGGTGCTCTACGCGGTGGACGAAGGCATTCTCCAGTTCGCCCACTACCACAATCCGGCGCCTCTCGACCACTTCTTCCGGAAGCGCGCCTTGCAGCTCAAAACCCATCAGATTCTGGACCTGATCCTGCCGGATTACGCCCTGGTGCAGAAACTGTCCGCACCGGGCGGGGACGAAGACGCCGAAACCTTCGGCAAGTATAAGAATCCCTTCGCCCGCAAGCACAAGCCCCCACTGGCATTCTGGTCCGGCATCTTGGACGCCTCGCGGGGCGAGCATAGAGTATCCGTGCCGGTGCCCGATTATTTCAACGGGACCATCCGGGTGTTGGCGGTGGCCGCCAATACCAGTCAGTTCGCCGTGTCCGCGGCCCGTACCGTCGCCCGCAATCCCTTCGTGATCCAGCCCCAGCAACCGCTGGCGGTAGCGCCGGGAGACGAGTTCGACATGGGAGTCCTGGTGGCCGATACCACCGGCGAAAGCGGGGAAAAGACCCTGAAGGTTTCCGTCGCTGCCGGCGATTCACTGGAATTGCTCTCGCCCAATCCGCAAACCCTGACCTTGGGACCCGCTCGGGACGGGATGGTGCGCTTCAAGGCGCGGGCCAAGGATAAGCTCGGCCCGGTCGCGGTGCGCTACCGGGTTGCCGGGGACGGGCGGGAAACCGGCTATAGCGAGGAAATGAGCATCCGCCCCGTTCAATCCCTGCTCACTACCCTGCAAAGCGGCGTGCTGCGGATCGAGGAGCAACGGTCCGGTAAAAGCCGGGGACTCGATCTGACACGCACGGTATACGATGAACAGCGTTACGCCGAGTTGGCGGTCGCCATGACGCCTACCGCCTACCTCCGCGGCATCGTCGAGTTCCTGAAACACTATCCCTACGGCTGCACCGAACAACTGGTCAGCCAGGCCTTCCCGTCGGTAGTGCTGGGCGCGAACCCGGAACTGGGCCTATCGTCCGGGGATGTGGATAAACTGCTGGACCGAACCCTGCACATCCTGCAAACCCGTCAGAAACACGACGGCAGTTTCGCCTATTGGTCCGTCGCCGACGCCGGCAACCCGTTCTACTCCATGTACGCCACCCATCTGCTGCTGGAAGCCCGGGAGCGGGGCCTCAAGACGCCCGTTGCGATGTTCGAGCGGGCCATGAAATACGCCGATCAATACTCCCAGGAGCGGCATTACGCCTGGCCGGACCACGAAGCGCAGGCCTATGCTCTCTACCTGCTGGCCCGTAACGGCCAAAATGCGGCCGAACGGCTCAAGGCCTTCGAGGCCGAACTGGAGCGGCAGTGGGACCAAGGCGGAGCGGCGGCCAGCCGGGTACGGTTCTTCCTCGGCGCCGCCTATAAGCTGCATCATTTGGATGCCGATGCAGACCGCTTCTTCGGCGAATTCCAGCGCCAGTGGAAAAAAACCGGGCTGCTGCCCTGGAACATTCAAAACAACCCTGAGGCGATGAGCCTATACCTTTACCTGATCAACAAGCACGCCCCCGATTTCATAGACACCCAGGACCCGCAATTCGGGCGCTATCTATTGGAATTGGCCCAGGACCTGGTGAAACAAAGGATCAGCTCCTTCCGGGGCTCTATGGCCGTGCTCGGCCTGGGAAGCCTCTGGACACGCTTCGACCAAGACCACGGCAAAGCCTTCAGCGTGCTCGCCGGCCAGCCGCCGTTACCCCTGGATTTACAGGGCAAGACCATCAAGCGGGCGGTTCTGGAACGCTCGGCCCGCCCCCTGGAAATGCGCGGTGACGGTACCTGGAATCTCTACTACCAGTTGACGGAGCGCGGCTACGACCGGTTGCTACCAACCGAGCCCATCAGCCAAGGCCTCACCATCAACCGAATGCTGCTGAACGGAAAAGGCGAAAAGGCCGAACAGTTGGATTTGGAGGATAAGCTGCACATCCGCTTCGCCCTGCACTCGGACCGTACCATGAAGGATATCGCGGTGGTCATGCTGATCCCCGGTGGCTTCGAAATAGACCTGGGCGAGGAAGGGCTAGGCTCCCGAAAATCCCTGCCCATCGCCGACAAACCCTTGTGGCAGCCGGACTACATCGATGTTCAGGAAGACCGGGTGGTATTCTTTGGCGGTCTCGACGGCAGCGAAAAATATTTCGAGTTCCGCCTGAAGCCGCTGAACTCAGGGACGTACACGGTGCCTCCGGCCTTCGCCGAAGGCATGTACGACACGGACATCCAATATCGCGGCCTAGCGGAAACCATCCGGGTGAAGGAGTGAATCCCTGCCGAAATCCGAACTTTCGAGATTAGCCAAACTCGGATGGAGCGCGACGAGTCTGTGCCTGCTCCTGGTACTCGGGTGGGCATTGATAGGGTCGGTTCCGCCGCCCCTTTTAGTTAACCGGGCGAACGGGTCTTACGCGGTGACCGACCGGAACGGACGGCTGCTGCGCCTGAGCTTGACCTCCGACGAGAAATACCGCCTGTGGACTGCGCTCGAGGAGATACCGGAGGCCCTTCAGGAAGCGACGCTGAATTACGAGGACCGCTGGTTCCGCATCCACCCCGGCGTCAACCCCTTTGCCCTGGCCCGGGCGGCCTGGCGCAGTTTCGTTGCCGGGGATCGACGGATGGGCGCCTCCACCCTGACCATGCAACTGGCCCGTCAGCGCTGGCGCCTCAGGACCCACACCTTTTCCGGAAAGCTCCGGCAGATCGGCTACGCCCTCTGGCTGGAGAGGCATTTTTCCAAGCGCGAATTGCTGGAAGCCTATCTAAATCTCGCTCCCTACGGCGCCAACATCGAAGGCGTCGGCGCCGCCGCCCGGATCTATTTTCACAAGCCCGCCGCCGAACTTTCCCAGGACGAGGCCCGCGCCCTCGCGCTAATCCCGCAAAATCCCAAACTGCGCGCGCCGTTTACCACCGACGGCAGGCAGACTCTGCAACAGGCTTGGCGGATCGCTTACGGCGACGATCCCGGCATCGAACGGCTGTGGTTCCGGCAACGGGAGGAATTGCCGCTTAGGGCGCCGCATTTCGCCGAGCGCCTGCACGAACTGTTCCCTGGCAAAGGAATCTTGCCTTCCACTCTGGACCCGACGGTACAAGGTCTGACGGAAGATCTGTTGAAGAGCTTCATCCGCCAACACCGGACCCAAGGCATCGTCAACGCGACAGCCATGTTGGTTCATGCGCCCTCCATGGAGGTGCTGGGTTATGCGGGTTCAGCCGACTATCTGAACGCCCGTATCCAAGGCTTCGTCAACGGCCTCAAAGCCCGGCGATCGCCCGGTTCGACCCTCAAACCCTTCATCTACGGGCTGGCTCTAGATCAGGGCCTGATCACGCCGGACACCCTGCTCAAGGACGCCCCGCTGCGAATAGGCGAATACCAGCCGGAGAACTTCGAGCGCAATTATTACGGTCCACTGTCCGCGACCGAAGCATTAGTGCGCAGCCGCAACATCCCAGCCGTCGCCCTGCTGGCCCGGCTGCAAAAGCCGACCCTGTTCCAGTTTCTGCGCCAGGCGGGACTGCGCCTGCCGAGAGAGGAATCCTACTACGGGCTGACCCTGGCCGTGGGTGGGGCCGAAATATCTATGGAAGAATTGCTCGTCCTGTATGGCCTGCTGGCCAATGGCGGCGAATACCGGGACCTGCGCTGGCTGAGAGCTTGTGAAAAAACTTACTGCGCGACGGATCTTTCAAAAGCTCCGAGCATGTCTGCACCGAAAACCCCGGAGAACCGACGTCTTCTCTCGCCGGAAGCGGCTTTCCTGGTCCGGGAGATGCTGGAAGCGAATCCGCGCCCGCAACGTAGCTTCGGCGTGCGATCCTTCGGTTACGATATGCCCGTCGCCTGGAAGACCGGCACCTCTTCCGGTCTCAAGGATGCTTGGGCGGTAGGATTGATGGGGAACCTCTTGGCCGGCGTTTGGATCGGCAACTTCGACGGCACGCCCAATCGCCAACTGGTCGGACGGGAGCTGGCCGGGCCTCTGCTGTTAGGCATCCTGGAAGCCGTTAGCCTGGAACGTTCGACGGATGGGGCCCGACCCACGCCACCGCCGGGATTGAAACGCGTGGAGATTTGCCCCCTCTCCGGAGCCCTGCGCTCACCCTGGTGTCCCCATGGCAAGTCCGGCTGGATCATCCCCGGCGTCTCGCCCGTAAAGACCTGTACGGTGCATCGGCAAATCCGCGTCGATCCGGCCAGCGGCCTGCGGCTGTGCCGGGGCGAAGAGGAGCGGGGGGAAACCCGTGTGGCCGAGTTCTGGGATGGAGATGTGCTCGAACTGTTCCGTCTGGCCGGGGTGCGCAGAGATGCCCCGCCGCCTTTCGAGCGGCCCTGCGAAGACTTGGCCGGTGGCGATTCGGGCGCCCATCCGCCCACCATCGTCTCCCCGCAGCCGGCCATGACCTATCCGACTCGCGCCGAAGGCGGAAACGCCATCGAATTCTCCGCCGTCGGTTCCGGCGGCCGCCATCGTTTGTTCTGGTTCGTCGACGACGCATACGTGGGCGAGGGCGATACGGTCCTGTGGCCTGGGCGGCCGGGCCGTTATCTAGTCCGCGTTGTCGACGATCAAGGCCAATCTTCGGCGACAATTCTCACAGTAGTTTCCGCCGAATAACGCCGACGCCCGCGCTGAGCTTTTTGCCGCATCACACACGGCATTTCCCGCACCGGAAACCGGCACAAGATCGCAAGCCATTGATCTACTTTTCCTCTTCCGCTGGCCTGCAAATTGCCATCTTTAGCCGCCGGCATTCGCAGGTCAGCCTGATCCGCCCTCGCGAATCTTCTCAGAGCTCGTCCCAAGCAATTCATCCAACCCGGGCTTTAGCCCCGGAATGAATCGCTCGGCTATTAATCCTCCATAAAGAGTGTAAAACGTGGAAAAAACTAAACCATTAAAACTAAGACATGTCTTGCCCTGGTGCCTCGCGGCCTTGTTCGGGCAGGCTGAAGCGGCAACCCAAAACTTCACACTGTACGTCTCCTCCGGGACCTGGCCCATCAATGGTGCCGGCGGCGCCGTTGTCAACGTCTGGGGCTATGGCGACCAGGCTGCCAGTCCGAAGATACCCGGTCCGGCCCTGACGGTCTATGAAGGCGATACCGTCAACCTGACCGTCGTCAACAATCACTCGCTGGACCATAACCTGGTGATTCAAGGGGTCAGCACCGATCTTTCGGCCATCCCGCCCGGCGGCAGCAAAATCTATTCATTCACCGCACCCAGCGCTGGCACGTATCTTTATTCCGACACGCTCAACAACAACGTGAACCGGGAGATGGGCTTGTACGGCGCCTTTGTCGTCCGGCCGGCGGACGGCAGCAACAGTGCCTGGACCGGAGGTCCCGCCTACACCTTCGAACGCACCTGGGTGGTCAGCGACATGGACAAGCCGCGCTGGAACGATGTCGCCGGCTTGGGCGGCACCGTCGATACCGCGGTCTACAAACCCACACACTTTCTCATCAACGGCCTCGGCGGATTCGACGGGATGATGGACGCCGCTACGACCATCGACGGCATGGTCGGCGAGACGGCCTTGGTGCGCATCATCAACGCCGGGCAGTACAGCCAGTCCCTGCATTTCCACGCTAACCACTTCAAGGTTTTGACGAGCAACGGCGTGCGTCAGTCCAGCCCGTATCAGGAGCTCGACACCATCAACGTGCCGCCCATGACCACTGCGGATGTGCTGTTCTATCTGAATCAGCCGGGGCATTACCCGATGCACAACCACACCTCGCAGATGGAAACGGCAAATGGCGTCTATCTCAACGGCGTCAGCACCATGATCATGATGCACTGATTACGGAGACCAAGATTTATGTCGATCGGAAACTACGAAAAACTCGCGCTGGCTTTGCTGCTCGGCGTCGACCTGCTAGGTTTCGGTACGGGTGCCGAAGCCGCCACGATCAATCGCAGCTTTTGCGTCAGCTCGCTGAGCAAATCGCTCAGCGGCCAATCGGTGCGCTTCTGGGGCTTCGGCGACTGTGGCGGCATGGGTGGAATGGGCGGAGGCGGCATGATGGGCGGCGGAACGTCGCCGGGCCCCGCGATCGAACTGGGCGCGGGAGATACGCTCAATCTGTCGCTGATGATCAACATGATGACGCCCCAGGAAGCGGCCCCCTACAACGGCCATACCATCCATCTGCACGGGGCCGACGTGCCCACCTCCGAAGACGGCGTGCCGGAAACCAACAACAACAAGGTGAACGGCGATACCTACACCTGGACGCCGCAAACGGGACATGAAGGCACCTACATGTACCACTGCCATGTTCATACCGTGAAACATCTGGAAATGGGCATGTACGGCGCGATCGTCGTTCGGCCCAAAGATGCCGCCGGCAACCTGCTCAACCAGATCACCCCCAATCCGGCCAGCGCCTACAACTACTCGCAGATCTACGTGCTCGGCACGGTGGACCCGGCCTATCACACGGTGACCGGCGATTCGACGGTATTCGGCGATTACAATCCGCAGTATTTCCTGATCGACGGCAAGGAAGGAAAAACCACGTCCGCACCGGCTTTATCACTCACTGCGGCGACATCGAAAAAAGTGGCGCTGCGGCTCGTCGGACTGCACTCCACCAACAGCACCTTCGCCATCAAGGACAGCGCCGGAAACCTCAAATCCTTCACGATTTACGTCCAGGACGGGCGAGCCCTCCCGACCCCGAAAACCGTGACCAGCGTGGACGTCTCCCCCGGTCAGCGGTTCGATGTGCTGACGATCTTACCCACCAAAAGCGGAACCTGGTATCCGCAAGTCACCTACAAACGGCTGCGGGATAACTCGCCCTATGCCACCGTTTACGGGAAGATCACGTTTTAACACTCCCCCGTTCAGGCCGTGCGCCGCTATTGGCTCAGACGAAAAAAGCCCGCTTCGTGCGGGCTTTTTTCTAGGCAAATACCGTCATAAGAGCGGTAGGAGACTCAAAGGCACGGCCCCCATTACTGCAATAGAGCCACACTCTCGAAATAACGCAGCTTGATCGCCTGCGCAAGTTGATGCACGGCCATGGCGTAGTGAGTGCTGTGGTTGTAGCGGGTGATCACGTAAAAGTTCTGATGGCCCAGCCAGTATTCGTCGCCGGAATTGCCGCTGAGGCGGAGCAAACGCACCGTGGAGTCGCGGCCCAACGAGGCGGCGACGGGTTGAATTCCGTAGCTGGTCAAAGCCGCCAGCGAATAGCGGGTATCGAATCCGGATTCGAGATTTCTGGCCATGATACTGCCCCGGGCCGCGGTCACCACCGGCTCGTCCGGCTGCCAGCCATGGGCCGCGAAATAATTGGCGATGCTGCCGATGGCGTCCACCGGGTTCCACAGATCGCGATGGCCGTCGTGATCGAAATCCACCGCCCATTGCAGGAAACTGCTCGGCATGAATTGGCCGAGGCCCATCGCGCCGGCATAGGAGCCCACCGGATAGGACGGATCGACCCGTTCGTCCCGCGCCATCAGCAGGAACTTCTCCAGCTCGGTCTTGAAATACTCGCCGCGGCGCGGATAGTCGAACGACAGCGTGGTCAGCGCATCGATCACCCGATGGTTGCCGATATTGGCGCCACAAATCGTCTCCACCCCCATGATCCCGAGGATGTACTCGGGCGGCACGCCGTACAGCGCGCCGGCGCGTTTCAACTCCGACGCATAGCGGCGCCAGAAGGCGACTCCGCTGGAAATGTGCTTCTCGGTGAGAAACTTGGCGCGATAACGCGACCAGGCGCCTGGTCGCGGCTGTGCGGCGCTGGACTCTTTGCCCAGGTAATCGAGCGTCCACTGCTTGCGCTTGGCTTGCGAAAACACGCCGTTCAGATACTCGCGGGAAAACCCGTGCCGGCTGACCATTTGGTCGATGAACTGTTGCAACTCCGGGTAGCCGGCGTAATCGCCGGTGATTTGGGACACCTTGTAGTAACCGCCGCCCGATGAACCGCTGCGGACCGAACGGTAGGACGATTCGGGCATGCGCGGCGCAGCCGCGGCCTGTTCAGATGAGTTCCGGGGCAACCGGGCCGGATGAGCGACATTGGCCTTGCCGATTTTTTTCGGCGGCTTGGCAGGTGACCGGGTAGCGCAGCCTGCTACTAGGACTGCCGCCAATATCAATAGGACCACGGGTTTCAGCTTTACGGTCATGGGTGTCTCGGAACGGGGAGGAGCAAGGGCCGAAAGCTACATATCACACGTAGGACTACGTAATTGTCAACGGCCAGTTTGACCCGGCCCGGACATGTTCGTTTCCCCGACGGAATCTGAAAATGAGAAGTGCGTCACGGAATTTGGGGGTTTTCCGTATCGCTTCTATGCTTAAAGCCAAAAAAGTTTTCGCCGGCACCGGCGCCTCATCACCATTACTCACCATGTACAAACAGTTTCTGGGCTTATTTCTGGCCATGCTGATCCCGGCCGCGGCTGCGGATACTTCCGTCGACATCGATGCGCTGCTCGAACAGGGCAAAGGGGCGGAAGCGTTCGAGCTGGCCAAGTGCCGGGCGGTTCAGGAGGAAGGCGATCCCGTTTTCGACTTTCGCTATGCCCTGGCGGCGCTGGCCACGGGACGGGCGGACTTGGCGGTCTTTCCGCTGGAGCGCGTCCTGCTGATGCAGGATTGGAATGACCGCGCGCGGCTGGAATTGGGCCGCGCTTACTTTGCGCTCGGCGAATACCAATCAGCGGCCACTCAGTTTCACGCTGTACAAGACCGCAAGCCGCCGCCCAATGTTGCCGCCCGCATCCAGCAGTTTTTGGATGAAATCGATCGGCGCAGCCAGTTCGAGCAGACCCGCTTCAGCGGCGCTGCGGAGCTTTCGGTCGGCTACGACACCAACATCAACTCATCCACCGACCTTACCAGCGTCGCCATTCCGGCTCTTGGAGTGCTGCTTCTCGGAGATTCGAGCCGTCAGCAAGAGGACGGCTTTTTCGAGGTCGCCGTCAGCGGTCAGGTGCAACATGCGCTAAGTAAAAAGCGAGGCGTGTACTTCCAGGCCGGCGTGCGGGATCACGACAATTTCGATTCCAACGAACTGGATGCGCTCACCGTCGGAGCTGGCGGCGGATATATGTGGCTGCGCGAGCGCGACCGGTTTCGCGTTCCCGTCCAATTCCAGCGGGTGTTTCTGAACGCCGAAGATTTCCGCACCCTGGGCACGGCCGGGTTCGAATGGACCCACTTCTTCGACGGAGCATCCGACAATGCCACGACGTTCGTCGAAACCGGCGTAATCCGCTATGACGGACAGGGTATCCGGGATGTCGATCTGCTGCTGGTGGGCGAAACCCTGACCGGCTTGTGGTGGAAGGACAGTTTGACCACCTCGCTCAGCGCTTACCTCGGAAAGGAGTTCGAAGTCCGCGAAGAAGGAGAGCATTTCGGCCGCGGCTACGCCGGCGTGCGGGGAGAGGTGCAATGGAGGCCGGTTGACGGCCATATTTTCTACAGTTTCGCCGGCTGGCAATTTGCCCGGCATCATGCGGACGATCCGGTATTCGTGGATCGCCGGGAGGAGACCTACGTTCAGGTCCTGCTGGGCTGGGACTGGCTGATTAGCAAGAGCTTCGACATGCGGCTCGAAGTGGAAATGGCGGAAAACAACTCGACGCTGGAACTTTATGAATATGATCGAAATCAGGCACGCTTCGGCGTACGCTATCGCTTCGACTAAGCCCGTACTCTCGCCGGATGTCCGAACGCTGCTCCCAACAATCGTTCTGGCGTTTCTGGCGCTGCTTCAGCCGCGGGATGCCCGATCCGATCCGGCGTCCGGCACGCAACCGGCCGGCAAGGTGATTCTCGTTTCGGGAAGTCTGGAGGCGGTCAAGCCGGGCTCGGCTCCGCGCGCACTGCAGCGCCGCTCCGAATTCTACACGGGCGAAGCCCTGCGTACGGGAACCGGATCGGAAGCCCAGGTCCGCTTTCTGGACGGTGCGCTGGTCGCGTTGGCCGCCGAATCCGAACTGAAAGTGGACGAATTCCGTTTCGAAGAGCAAGGAGCCGGTTCCGATAAGAGCGTCAGCACTCTGGTCAAGGGCGGCCTGCGCGTGATCACCGGCGCCATCGCCCAGAAATCGCCCCCGTCTCATCGCCTCAATACCCCGGTTGCGACGATCGGCGTCCGCGGCACTCACTTTGGCGCCGTCATGGGCAGGGATTTGAGCGTCGCCGTGTGGCACGGGGGCATTGACGTCCGGAACGGCGGCGGCGAGATATCCCTCGGGACCGGCGGCGAATTCAATTTCGCCCGCGTCAACGGCCCCGACGTTGCGCCCGCGGGCCTGCTGGAACCGCCGGCGGCATTCCAGAGCGACCGGGTCGCCAAAGGCCAAAGCCGCGCCGCGCCGGTCGAAGAAGGCGAAACCGAGGCAAAAACAAGCGACGATCAGGATGACGGTGGCGATACCAGCGATACCCAGCCGCTAGCCAGCGAATCGACCGATCCACCTCCGGCCGACCAACCCACCACGGTACTCGTGGCCAATAGCGATTCGAGCCCCGTTCCTCAGCGGACCAATCCGTTATCCTCGGCTGATCCCGCCAACACCACTACCGGTATAGCCGGCTTCACGGGATCGGATCGGCAACTGACCCCGGATCCGGTAACCGAGGCCATAACGCCCGCCATCGCATCCCTAGCCACCTTGCCCCCCGCCCTGGCTAATGACCCGAGGCTTACCGAGGCGGAAAAGCTGGCCATGACACGGATCGGCGCAATCGTATTCGGCGGCATGGGTTTCGACATGTTCCGCGGCGGCTACGCGACTCCGGGTGCCGACGGCAATCCCATATTCGCCGACAACAGTTTCGCCCCCGGCGAACCCGGCTTCGTGACCGAGCCGATCGTCGAAGTCATCCGCCGCGGAGGAGCCGCAATCGTCGGCCTTAATTCCAGCGATAAATACCCGGTGCAATGGGGTGTCTGGGATGGCAATGTCAATCCGATCGAGATTCAGTTCGACCTCAACGATCCGGCCAAGATCGCACAGGAATACCGTCCGGCGTTTTGGATCACCGCGCTCCCCACCCCGATCGAAGCCATCCGGAATCTCACCGGAACGGTGACGTACAACCAAGTCCTGATGGCGCAAGGGGGCGGCAGCGGCGGCATGGTGAACCCGGCCAACTTCCTGTTCAGCATGGACGTGAACTTCGGCAGCGGCGAAGTCACCAACGGGCGCATGCAAATCTACAACGCCGACGCCTGGGATGTGCGTTTTGCCGGAAAAATCATCGGCCCGGTCATCGACATCGACAAGTCCCCCGCGACCGCATCCGTCAGCACCGTCAACGGTGTACCGGGAGTGAATGCGGACATCGGCACCATATTGGTAGGCGATCGGGCGCAGGCGGCGGGCGGCTTGTTCGACCTCGAGCAGAGCGGAAATCCGGCTCGGCACGTGGAGGGCGTTTTCCTGGTGCAATGTCCCGGAGGAAATTGCTGAGAAGCTGTTGAAAAACTGCTGCGCCCGTCCATGACGGCGTTGCTCAAGGCCTCAAAATCCTCATGTACTCTGTGTACACTTCGGTTTTTTAGCCTTTCGCGCCTTGTCCTGAACGGGCTCGCGACGTTTTCAAACAGATTCTGAGAAGCGTTCCGGTTATTTTTGGCGGCGTTCGTACACGCCGTCCCAGTCTTCCGGAAGCGATACGACGCGAAGCGACGCCACTCGCGCCAGGTACATGGCATAGAGATCGGGATAGGCCGAGCGGCGCTGGAGGTCTTCGAAGAGCCGCGCGGCATCGTCCCATTCCCGACGGAGGTAATGGGCGAATGCGCGTTCGTGGCGTTCCAGTTCTTCCAGTATCGCCGCATCGGCCCGTTCCTTCCGGCAGACCGGCTGGAAAACTTCCACGGCCGTCCGCTTGCCCTTTACCCGAACCCAATCCAGCCGGCGATAAAGAAATCCGTCCGCCGACTCGCGGGTTTTTGGGCCCACCACGAGCGATACGCCGTAAAATTTGGTCAGCCCTTCAAGGCGCGACGCCAGATTGACCGAGTCCCCGAGCACCGTATAGGCGCGGCGGAAAGCCGACCCCATATCGCCCACGCTCATCAAACCGGTGTTGAGACCGATGCCGATATTGACCTCGGGCAGCCCCAGCGCCCGGAATTCGGGTTTCAAGCGCTCCACCGCCGCCAGCATCGCGAAGGCGGCTTCCACGGCATGGACGGCGTGGCGGGAGTCCTCCACCGGCGCTCCCCAGAACGCCATCACCATGTCGCCCACATATTTGTCGATCGTGCCGCGGTGGCGAAAGATGATTTCGGTCATCGGGGTAAGAAACCGGTTCAGCAAATCCTTCAAGCCGGCCGCCGTAAGGCTTTCGGAGATGGTGGTGAAATTCCTCACGTCGGCGAACAGCACGGTCAATTCGCGGGTCTCGCCGTCGTTGCTGTAGTTTTCCGGATTGCGGTTCATCCGCTCCACCAACTCCGGCGGCACATACTGCCCGAACATGGATTTGAGCCGATCGCGGGCGCGGCTCTCGGCAAGATAGCCGGAGAGAAGGTTCACGATACCCAGGGACACAATCTCGAGGCTAGGCATGGCGAGTCCCAGAGCCAAGCCGTGCCGATGCCAAGCCCAGAGGTTCGCGGAACCGGCGAGCATCAAGGCGACCAGCGTCGCGACGACCACCCCCAAGGCGCTGAGCACCGGCAAAGTCGCCGAAAGAATCAGCCCCGCCAGCGCCAGCACCAGGAAATTCACGCCGTCCATCCAAACCGGTTCCTGCAGGAAACGGTTTTTTACGATCCCCGCGATCACATTGGCGTGGACTTCGACGCCGGGCAAGGTCTGGCTGACCGGAGTCGCTTTGAGATCGGCGAGCCCCGCCGCGCTGGTGCCGATCAGGACCACCCGGTTTCGCAATAGCTCCGGTGAGGCCTCGCCGCTCAGCACCGAGGCGGCTGAAACATAGGGAAAGCTCGCGTAGCCGCCGAAATAGGGCACCAAGAGATTTCCCGCGGCATCGAGGGGTATCCGCGCCGATCCCAGCACCAGGGCATCGGGCAGGGTCCGCCCGCCCACCTGCTGCGTCGCGACGCCCACTTCGCTCTCGTCCAGCAAGAGCAAGAGTCTCGCCGCCTGCACCGCCAAAGACGGGTACAGGCGGTCGCCGTGACGCAGCAGCAACGGCGTCCGTCGGATGACCCCGTCGGAATCGGGCTGCGTCGTGAGAAACCCGCCTGGTACGCCTGCCTCCTGGATTTCGGGGATATTGCCGGTGAATCGCGGCATCTCGGGAAAAGCGGCCGCATTCTCCGGCGCTACCGTAGTCAATGGCGCCGGCAAGCGCCCGACCGAGGGCAAGTCGCGATGATGCAGAATGGTGCCGACCACGACATCCCGCTGCCGGAGACGATCCGCCAGCAGCCGGTCGCCGTCCGTAGCGGAAATCAGCGGCCGCAATTTCTCGACGGTTCGAGCCTGTCGCGGGTCCGCCTCGATGACGCGATCCAGCGCGGCTTTCAGCGAATTCCCCTCCGGTTCGGCGAACACCATATCGAAAGCGACCACCGCCACGCCGGACTCGAACAGCCTGTCCACCAGTTGGGCCAGGGTAGCCCGGGGCCACGGCCAGCGCCCCACGCGCTGCAGGCTGGTGTCGTCGATGTCGACGATGGAAACGGGCACGTCGTCGGCGGCTCGATCGGTCAAGGCAGCGACGAGGCGGAGATCATAGGCGACCAGTTCCAGGCGTTGCCGCAACTCGGCAACCAGTCCGAGACGGCTGTACTGCAACCAAAGAAAGATCACCGTTACGGCGATCCCGTAAAGGAATGCGATCAAGTACCGGCGGCGGAATCGCTTAAGAAACCCGAACACGCTTAACCGCGTCCCGCCGCATTAATCCGAACGGAACAATTTGCGTTTATCGGGGCTCCAAGCGACCTCATCCCCCGGTAACGCGCATCAATTGGGTCAGGTCGCTTTGCCCTTTCAATATCTTGAGCACGCCGTCCTGAGTCAGGGTCTTCATGCCTTCTGTCATGGCCAACTCCCGAATTTCGGTGACGGTCGCTTTGCGGGAGACCAGGGCCCGCATGGTCGGCGTCGCGGCCAGCAATTCGTGGATACCGGTGCGGCCGCGATAGCCGGTATTCGCGCAGCGTTCGCACCCCACGGCCCGATAAAGAGTGACACCGCCCGCCCCCAACCCGGCGGTGTCGAACGCTTCTTCACCGTATAGATGGCGGAGTTGCGCGATCTCGCGGGTTTCGGCTTGATAAGACTCCTTGCAGTCCGGGCACAGGGTCCGCATCAAGCGCTGCGCGAGCACGCCGAGCAGCGCGTCGGCGAAGTTGAGCGGATCGAGCCCCAGATCGAGCAACCGGGTGACGGTTTCCGGCGCCGAATTGGTGTGCAGCGTGGAGAGCACCAAATGTCCGGTCAGGGATGCCTCGACCCCGATGTGGGAGGTCTCCCGGTCGCGCATCTCGCCGATCAGGATGATGTCCGGGTCGGCGCGCAGAAACGCCCGCATCGCCGCCGCGAAATCGAAGCCGATCTTGGGCTGGACCTGCACTTGCTGAAGCCCCGGCTGGGTGATTTCCACCGGGTCCTCGGCGGTCCAGATCTTGCGGTCCGGCGTGTTGAGATGGCCCAGCACGGCGTGCAGGGTCGTGGTCTTCCCCGAACCGGTGGGGCCCACCACGAGAAAGATGCCGTGAGGATGGGACACGAGCTGCTTGATGTTTTCGAGGTTCTCAGGGTTCAGATTGAGCTTCTCCATCGGCAGCGCCCCGGCCGCCGCCAGGACGCGCATGACCGCGCCCTCGCCGTTGACGGTCGGAATCGTGGCGACGCGCAGTTCGATGTTCCGGCCGCCGAAGCGCAGCTTGCACTTGCCGTCCTGGGGCTTGCGCCGCTCGGAAATATCGAGGCGGGACATGATCTTGATGCGCGATATGACCGCCGCGGCGTGGCTGGCCGGAATTTGCAGGATCTCCCGGCAAAGCCCGTCGATGCGCATCCGAACTTGGGTCGGCATGCGATCCTTGCCCGGCTCGATATGAATATCGGACGCCCCCATGGTCACCGCGTCGGCGATGATTCGATTGACCAGTTGGATGATGGGCGCTGCGTTTTCATCCAGCGTCGCGTCCCGCTCGACCGCTTCGCCGGGATCGGGCTCGGTTTCGGCGTTGAGCTGGCCCACCAGCGTGTTGATATCGGCGGAAAAACCGGCATCCGCTTCGCCCAGGAACCGCAGGATGTCGTCGGGCAAGCTGACGCGCAATACGATGTGCTCGCACTTGAGCGCCCGCTGAACCTCGAGAATCCGGCGGCGGTCGGTCGGGTCGTCTATCGCGACGACGGCGCGGTTGCCGGCCACTTCGAGCGGCACGCAACGCTCGCGCTTTAGATAAGCCTTGTTGAGGCGGGTAAACAATGTCTCCGGAGGGCGAACTACCGGGTCGTAAGGCTGATAGCGGATTTGATAGAACGCCTCGAGGGAACGGCCGATTTCCTCGGGCGTGGCATGTCCCTGCTCGATCAGCAACCGGCTCGGATGAATTTTCCGTTCGGCGGCGCTCGCCAAGATCTGATCCAGACGCTCCTGAGTGATCTTTTTGTTCTGAATCAGATAGGCATAGGGAGAATCGGTCGCTTTCAAGTCCGAACGGAATTTGGCGGCGATGATCCTGGCTATCCAGTCGCCGATTTGTAACTCGCGGTCGGAAAAAGCGCTGCCATCCGAGCAATTGATCAGTTGCATGACGCCCAGCATGACGCCGTCGTTTTCCTTGATCGGGAGCGCCATGACGGACCGAGTCCTGAAGCCGCTTTGCTGATCAAAGGTGCGATCGAAGCGCAGTTGGGAGCTGACCGCGCGAAGCGCCCCATCGTCGTAAACGTCGCTGATGAGAATGGGCTGCTGAATAAGCGCACAGTAACCGGCGATCGAACTGACGCACAGCGGCACCCTGATCTCGCGCACATCCGTGCCGGTCTTGAAGCGGGACACGATTTCGTCCTCGTCCTTGCTTCTCTGATAAATGGTCATGCGCTCGGCCTGCAGCAGCAACAGGATCTCCCGTTCGATTTTCGGATAGATCTCCGCGAGACTGGCCGCCTCCTGAACGAATTGGGCCATAGCCTTCAGCCGGATGCGCAGCGCACCTTCATCGATTTCTTTCAGACGGAACGATGAGCTGTTGATCGCACTTTCCAGATTCTGCTTTGCCATGAGCTGACCTTATTGAAAATCCTAACAGACACCCCGTTCGAAACTCCTATGTTGAGCGGATTCGGACGAGGCAACGGTTAAGTGTAGACGTTTGTCCCCTTCCCTCCGGACCTGTAATTGAAAAGGCTTGAAGAAAAAAGGCCGGCAAAGCCGGCCCTTAAGAAGCGATCGACCCAAGGTTCATTGCACCGTGCAAATCGCGTGAACCACCAAGAGGTCCCCCGGAACGATAGCGCCGTAGTACACGGTCCAACCGTCCCCCTCCGGAGTGGGCATGCTGGCCACTGCGCTGACCGTGCCGCCTTCGTAGTAGCCACCGCCCGTAACGACCGGGTGAGAGTCCGGGCATTTCAGGACCTCATTGAGGTATAGGCCGGGTACTACGTTAAAGGTCTCTTTCACGATCTTGAAGCCGTTGCCGCCGTCGCGAGCGCAGATCGCGGTACCGTCCGACAGAATCTCCTGGATTGCGTATCCTTCTTCGCAAGCACCGCTGATCCGGTCCTGCTTGGTCTGCTCCAGAGTGGCCAACTGGCTTTGTAACAGGTCAAGCTGAGTATTCAGCGTGTCCAGTTCGGTTTCATGTTCACTGGCCGTTTGGCTCAACAGGACTATCTTGGCGCTCGCGTCGTCAATTTGCGCTTGCAGCGAGGCTTTTACCTGGTCCAGCTGGCTCTGCAAATCGTCCACCTGCCCTTGCAAAGCTTGAAACGGTTTGCCATTGGCTCCGGGATAAAGGTTATCGGTCTGAGCATTGACGGCGGTAGCCAGACATGCGATTGCAACGAGGCTGGAAAGGGCGAAAACGGTTTTCTTGCTCATGGTGCTATCTCCTCAGTGTTTTGGCTTTTGATTGAATCGTTGGGTTTGCCTGGATATGCCGGTTTGCCTATCCGTGACCGACATATTGAACAAACCATGCCAAACGTGAATAGCACTTAATAATCAAATGCTTATCGATCTCGCCGAAGCAAAGAGCCTGGGCTTCCACTGTTGGGACACACCAACAGCCTTACGTTGAAAGCACCTTATGGCACTGATTTATATACAGTTGTTTGCCGTTAGCTTGAACCAACAGTGTTCGATGTCAGGACACGGCCATCGGCCTTTTCAATTCTGATCTATGGATTTTCGGTATGGTCCCGTATGGCGAGCCCGAGCATCACCGCCTGGAGCCGGAATAGCCCAAAGGGGCGCGGCGGATAAGACGCGTGTCCGGTGAACACGCGTCCCGCCGAGCGGGTTCGCCAAGGAAGGCGAACCCCGGCCTTCGCCGCGATGCAGGACAGCATCGCCAAGAAGCCGCGCGGCGACAAAGGCACACGGACGTGCCTTTTGTCGCCCCCGGCTCCAGGCGGTGACGCGCAGGATCAGCGCGCCATCCGGGCGGCCTTTCTTTTGGATACTTTTCTTTGGCCGCGCAAAGTATCTCGCCAGCGGGGCGAGACCCGCTCTCAAACAAGTCGCCGCCAACGGCGGCTTCCTTTTTGTTTACAGCGCCTCACGCGACTCCGCCCGTACAACAGAACTGAAAACGCTATAGCTCTGACTTGGCAGGAAAAAGGACGAGGAATCTTTGACGGGAGGTTCAGCCGGTCAAATCGAAAGACGTTGTAGACAATCGATGCAAAGGGGCAAAACTTGCATAACCGACCGAAAGAAAGCGCTATTCCGCGCTTTCCTTGAACTGCGCCGGCTCCAGATTATGGCGGCGCATCAGCGAGTAGAATTCGCTGCGGTTGCGCTTGGCGATCCGAGCGGCGTGGGTGACGTTGCCTTGAGTGATTCGCAAAAGACGCACGAGGTAATCGCGCTCGAAATGCTTTTTCGCGTCATCCAGCGAAACCATATCGTCGGCCTGGCGTTGGAGTGCGCGCTGGACTAGGGTGATCGGAACAATCTCTGTGGTCGAGAGTGCGACGATTTTTTCGATTGCGTTCTGAAGCTGCCGGATGTTTCCCGGCCAAGGACAAGTCAACAGCAGTTCCAGAGCTTCCGGCGCGAAGCCGTTGACGGTCTTGCCGTATTTTTCCGCGAGCCGAACCAGGAAGTGCCTGGCCAGCAGGGGAATATCGTCCGACCGTTCGCGGAGACCGGGCAGGCAAAGGTTGACCACATTCAGGCGATAGTAGAGATCTTCCCGAAAGCGCCCTTCCGCGATTTCAGTCTCAAGATCGCGATGGGTCGCGGAAACGATGCGCACATCGATGGGGGCGCTCTGCAATGCGCCCACCGGGCGCACTGCCCTTTCCTGTAAAACTCTGAGAAGTTTTACCTGCAAGGGCAAAGGCATGTCCCCGATTTCGTCGAGAAACACGGTGCCTCCGTGCGCCGCTGCGAAAAGACCTTTGTGGTCTCTGGCGGCTCCCGTGAAGGCCCCTTTGACATGGCCGAACAGCTCGGATTCCAGCAGATTTTCCGGAATCGCCCCGCAGTTGATGGCGACGAAAGGCTTGCCGGCACGGGAGCTGGCTTGATGAATCGCCCGCGCCATGAGTTCCTTGCCGGTTCCGGAAGCTCCGGTGATCAGCACGCTGGCATCGTGTTTCGCGATCATGCGCGCTTCCGTTAACACGGCTTCCATTTGGGCGTTTCGGGTGATGATGGCCGTGGCCCAGTCAAACTCCGGCTCGGTGCCGGAGCCGCCGCTTTGCCCCAATGCGCGCCGCACTTCAGCCATCAGCGCCTCGGCTTCGAAGGGCTTGGTCAGGTAGCCGAACACCCCGCGCCGCATCGCCTCAACCGCATGGGATACGGAACCATGGGCGGTGAGAATGATCACCGGCAAAGCCGGATACGATCTTTTCAGGGTGTCGAACAGCATGATTCCGTCCATTCCGCCCATGCTGACATCGGTGATAACCAAATACGGCTGGTGAGTCGCCATTTTCACCAGGGCCTCCTCGCCGCTGGACGCCTCTACGACTTTGTAGCCTTCGAAGTCGAGCCGCATGGCCAGCAGTTTGAGCAGGGACGGATCGTCGTCCACAACGAGGATTTCCTGTTGCATCGTCTTGGCGGGGCTAATGGGGAAGAAAACTGCGGATCAGATCCAGCAATTCGACATGATGGAAAGGCTTGATCATGAAACCGGCTGCGCCTTGCTGAAGACAGTTTTCCTGCTCGGTTTTGGCTGCGCTGGCCGTGAGAAAGACCAGCGGTATGGATGCCGTGGCTGGGTTTTCCTGCAGCCTGCGCAACACGCCATAGCCGTCCAATTCCGGCATGAGCAGGTCGCACAAAATGAGGTCCGGCATAGCCGTCTCGGCGACCTCGACGGCCGTCAAACCATTCTCCGCCTGAAGCACCGAATAGCCCTCCAACTCCAGTAGCTGGACGACCAATTGGCGAATCGACAATTCGTTTTCAACCACCAAGATTGTTTTCATCAAACTCCCCCAACCTCGAACGGAATCCGCACCACGAAACGGGTTCCCCTCCCGACCTCGCTTTCGTAGCCGATCTCTCCCCCGTGCAGGTCCACGCATTTTTTCACGATCGCCAGCCCTAGCCCGGTCCCCTGCACATTCTGGACATTGCGGGCACGATGAAACGTATTGAATAAATTGGATCGATCTTCCGACGGAATGCCGATGCCCCGATCGGCCACCGCAAAATGGATGGCGTCGTTCTCCCGGTGCCAATTCAAGCTCACCGTCGATCCCTTGGGCGAAAATTTCACGCCGTTGCTCAACAGGTTCAGAAGAATCTGGCGGAGCAGATGCGGATCGAGATTTACCGACGAACAATCTCCGCTTGAGGTGTAATCGAAGTGATGTTCCTTTCCTACCCCGGCGCGAACTTCCTTCAGAAGCTCTTGGCAGAACTGGTCCACGTCCAACGGGCACGGGTTGAACTGCAGATGACCGGTGTCCGACTTTCCGATGAACAATACCTCTTCCAGCATATGGGTCATGTTTTTCACGGACGATTTGATCATGCCGATCAGTTCGCCCTTTTTCTCGGTGCTCAACCGTTCCCCATAGGCCTCGAGCAATTCGGCGGAAGACAGGATCGCCGTCAAAGGCGTACGGAATTCATGGGAGGTCATCGACACGAAGCGGGATTTCAACTCGTTGAGTTCTTGTTCCCGCATCAGTGCCTTGCGCACCCCGGCCTCAGCCTGCCGCAAATCCGCCTCGGCCTGGGCACGGTTCGAAGCCTCCAAGGTTAGCGCCACAAGATTGGCCACTCCGAGCGCAAAGCTGATTTCCTCGGAGTCCCAAACCCGAGGTGGCCCGATATGTTCGTAGCAGACCATCGCGACCACCCGCCCGTCCAGCCAAACCGGCACATCGAGCATCGAGGTGATGCCCAAGGGCACCAGGTAATTATCCTTGAACTCCACGGTCGCCGGATCGCTCCGTGCATCGTTGGCAACCACCGGACGGTTGGAGATGATGGCCGAAAAATACTGCGGATACTGCTCCATGGTGAAGCTGGCCAAGTCCGCTTCGGGAACCACGTCGTCTCGATCCGCCCGATAAATCATCTGGCAGCTCAAACTAAGCTGGTTGCCGCAAAATCGAGCGAACACCATGCGGGCAACGTCAAGGGTTTTCGCAGCGGAACGGAGGATGCGGAGTAGGGAGGCGGAAAAGTCGGATTTGTCCGTCCGTGCCAGATCGTACAGAACCGAGCGGAATCGAAGAGCCCGTTCCGCCAGCTCCATAGCTGCCTGAGTAGCCTTTTTCCGTCCGGTGATGTCGCGCAGGAAGGCGCTGAAGATATAACCATCGCCGCAACGCACCGGCCACACCGAAAGTTCGACCGGAAACTCGTCGCCCTGCCGGTTAAGCGCGGAAAGCTCGATGGTCCGATTCAGAATCGTACCCTGCTCCGTCGCCACGAAGCGCTGCATGCCTCGCTCATGGGCACCCCGGTAACGATGGGGGATGATCACTTCGGACAGGCGGCGGCCGATCACGTCGTGGCTCGGCCAACCGAAAATCCGTTCGGCAGAGGCGTTCCATTCCTCGATGAAGCCATGCTGGTCGATGGTGACCACCGCCTCCGCGGAGGTTTCGATCATCATCCGCATCCTCTCGGTGCGTTCGGCGATCCGCTCCTCCAGATCGCGATTTAGTTGATAGAGTTCCTCCTGAACCAGTCTGCTGGCGGTGATGTCGGATGCCACGCCGGTCACCCGATAGATTTCCTGCCTTTCGTTCCGCACCGGAAAAGCCTGCTCCCGAATCCATCGAATGGTTCCGTCGGGCCGGACAATTCGGTACTCCTCGTCGTAGCTCCCGAGGATTTGTCGTGAAAGAGCACTCACGACGCGCTCGCGGTCTTCCGCATGCACCGCTTCGTAGAAGCCTATCGGGTTATTATCGAGGCCAATCCTACTCCGTCCCCAGATTTTCTCGTAAGCCGGGCTTACATAGAGTAGATGAGTCCGCTCCGGGTCCATCATCCAGAAAACATCATTGATGCTTTCCGTAATCTGCCGAAAGCGGAGCTCACTCTCCCGAAGCAAGATTTCCTCGGGGATGCTGTTGTACCCTCCCCGGCCTTCTGCAAAAAGCCACAGGACTTCGCCAGCCTCGTTACGAAAGGGTCTGATCGTCAGATCGACGCTCACCGCCATATTTTGGGCCTGAATGGCGGAAATCAACCGCGCCGTTTCGCCTCCGGCAGCCTTAATCACCGCCTCGCGGAGCTCGTCCTGCCGTTCAGGGTTGTGGCTCCACCAAGGAGTTTGCCAAATCGGAATCCCGATCACAGAACCTCGTCGGGCCCGAATGCTGTCGATGGCTGCCCGATTGACCTCCACTAAGACACCATCCGGTCGGAGCAGGCCCACGAAAACAAACCCGGGCTCGATCAATTCAAGCATCCGGTGGTCATTGAGGGATATGACGTTTTTCATTCCACAGCTAGATTTAATCGTAGACGCGAGCTTATGCGCATTTGCATAAAAATCAATAATTCGTCGACTCGGGAATCGAGCAATTCAAATCTTGATAGACATCGCCCATATTCCGGCTTTTGAGAAAGCCGCCGTTTCGGTATTCCGTCCCGATGAAAACGCAATGCCTGATTATGCGAAAAAAAAGCCGTTAATCGGAAACGATTAACGGCCTCGCAGAATGACTCGGATCGACGAACTGCCGATCCGTTATCGAATGCCTAAGCGCCGAAATTCTTCTCGACGAAATCCCAGTTGACCAGATTCCAGAATGCCTCGACGTATTTCGGGCGAGCGTTGCGGTAGTCGATATAGTAGGCGTGCTCCCAAACGTCGCAGGTAAGCAGCGGCATTTGGCCGGTCGTCAAGGGGCAACCGGCGTTGCTGGTGCTGACGATTGCCAGACCGCCGTCCGCATTCTTCACCAGCCAGGCCCAACCCGAACCAAACGTGCCGACGGCACACTTGTTGAACTCTTCTTTGAACTTGTCGAACGAGCCGAATGCCTTATTGATCGCGTCAGCCAATGCGCCGGCAGGCTCTCCGCCGCCGTTGGGCTTTAGGCTGTTCCAATAAAACGTGTGATTCCAGACTTGAGCCGCGTTATTGAAAATGCCGCCCGAGGATTTTCTGATGATGTCTTCCAGGGGCAGATTCTCGTACTCGGTCCCACCGATCAGGTTGTTGAGGTTGGTGACATACGTCTGATGATGCTTGCCGTAATGATATTCGAGAGTTTCAGCTGAAATGTGCGGCTCCAATGCATTCTTGGCATACGGTAAAGGGGGAAGTTCATGAGTCATCAGATTCTCCTTTTGTCAATTGAGTGAACCAGGGCGCCCAATACTTAACGGGCGATATTCCAACCTAAATAGTAGGGAATATAGTCTAACATTTGAAAGTTACTCTAAAAAGCGTGTGCAACGTGCGCCGGCATATCCGGCCATCTTTTCTTTTGACAAAAAAAAGAGCTTCTTATGAAGCTCTTTTTCGGAATACCTGGCTTACAGGTTGATTTCGGACCATCGCTATTCTTACCTCTTCGCAGGTGGATTGGCCGTTCCTAATCCAGGCTTTAAATCTTGTGGTTGCCGCTCCATTGCTGAACTTGCGCCTTCCAGCTTCCGTCCGCCTGTCGTTTCAATACACTGTAAAGCACCCCGTCGTAGCGATATTTCATCACCTGCAGCGGACCTTGCAGCGTCTTGACGTCGGACAGCTTGGTGGTGGCGACGATGGTGTCATCCTTCTCGCTGCGTGCATCCACGACGTCCATCGCATAAACGCCTTTCTGGATCAGCATTTGCCAAAATGCGCGGATTTCGCCGGTACTCTTCGACACTGCACCATTGGGCTGTACCAGCATCGCGTTATCGGCATACAAAGACAGAATCTCTTCGACTTTGCCTTTGGCGAAAGCCGCATTCCACTTTGCAATACTGGACTCCGCAATTTGTCTAACATTCTCGCCTGCCTGGGACGTACCCGCCCCCATGGCAGCGACTAAAGCGATTATTAACCCTAAGCTACGTTTCATGTGATGGCCCTCCTGAGGCTAAAACGTTTTGCACACAACGATAGACTATAGAAGAACAAATTTGGTTTACAATATCTAATAACCTTTACTAATTGTTTCCGTAAACAAAACTATCAACTCAGATCTCTATGGATAAATTGACCAGCATGTTGGTATTCACCAAGGTCGCGAAAGCCGGTAGTTTCGCTTCAGCAGCCAAGGAACTCGGCTTATCCAGGGCCATGGCGACCAAGCACGTCATGCAGTTGGAGAATGGCCTAGGGATCAGGCTGCTGAACCGCACCACCCGCAATCTCAGCCTGACCGAGGTGGGAATGGTTTATTTGGAGCGGTGCTTGCAGATTCTCGACGAGATGGAAGAAATGGAAATCGCCGTCACCCGGTTACAGACGGAACCGCGCGGGACTCTTAAAGTGAACGCGACACCGTTCTTCGGGGCTTACCATTTGGCGCCGGCGATAGCCGCTTACATGGAGGCATTTCCGGACGTCAACGTGGAATTGGTGCTGCAGGCGGGCTACATCGACCTGATCGAGGAAGGCTTCGACCTCGCGATTCATCTCGATGAAATGCGCGATTCCAGCCTCATCGCCCGCAAGCTGGGCAGCTCTCAACGTATCGTCTGCGGCTCGCCCGACTACTTTAAGAAGCATGGCGTACCCGAGACGCCGGACGATCTCCGGAAGCACAATTGCCTGATCAACTCTAGCCTGCCACCCCGCGACCAATGGCAATTCAGCGTACCCGGCGGCGAAACCACGGTGATCAAGGTAACCGGCAACATGGAGGCGAATGTCGCCGATGCCTTGCGTATGGCGGCGATCAGCGGCCTGGGCTTGATCTTGCTGCCGACCTATATGGTCGGCCAGGACATCCGCAAAGGCAGATTGAACCCCGTGCTCACCGATTACGTACCCGCGCCCTTGGAGATTCATGCGGTTTACCCGCATCGCAAACACCTGTCGGCCAAGGTGAGGACTTTTGTCGATTTTCTGAACGAGCGCTTTCATCCGAAGCCCTACTGGGAAGACTGGGCGGATGCAACGGAATAATCGATGCATCTGGATCCCGATCCGGTTCGCTGTGCCCGGTTCGGGACCGCGTCACTCTCTTCCGCAGTGAAGATCGGCCATGGCTCTTGAAATCGAACGTAAATTTTTGGTCCTCGACGATCGCTGGCGCGACTCCGTGCGGGAATCCGCCTACTTTCGCCAGGGGTATCTCAATAACGAAATCCATTGCTCCGTACGGGTGAGAATTTGTGACGACCGCGCTTGGCTCAACATCAAGAGCGTCACAATAGGCGCTCAGCGGCAGGAGTTCGAGTACGAGATTCCCGTAAACGACGCTCACACGATGTTGAGCACATTGAGTCGCAGGCCCCTTATCGAAAAGACCCGGTACTTCGTTGACGCGGGACCCCATACCTGGGAAATTGACGTTTTCGAGGGCGACAACGCCGGCCTGGTGGTGGCGGAAATCGAATTGGAAAATCCGGACGAAACGTTCGAGAAACCCGACTGGCTGGGCGAAGAAGTGACGTACGACCCCCGTTACTACAACACGAGTTTGTCGACGACTCCTTATAAAAGCTGGCAAGATTAGGTAAAACGGGGAGTGTTTCCCCGCTGTTCTTCGGGGCTTTTAACGGAAGCCGGACTTCCTGACCGCCGGAGCCGCCAACATGATGACTTTTCTCTTCGTCCTGCTGCTACTCGCTGTCTCGATTATGGCGGCGACGTTCGTCGGAAAAAAACTGCCCAAAACCCATGTGGCCGCCAGCCGAATCCGCCTCGGCACCCCGCCGAAGGAGGTTTGGGACATCATCACCGATTTCGAGTCTTATGCGACCTGGCGACCGGGTTTGAATCGTACCGAGCGTGGTCCCGATATCGAAGGCCTGCCCAGTTGGTACGAGATTTGTTCCAGGCACAGCCGAGTTCATTTCAGAGTGGTTGAGCGTAAGGCGCCTTGGCGCCTCGTCACCAAAATCGTCGGCGACGATCTCCCCTTGAGCGGCACTTGGATTTACGAGCTCAAAGAGGATGATGGCGGTACCGTGCTGACCATCACCGAGCGGGAAAATATCCATAATCCGCTGCTTCGCTTCTTCGACCGTTTTGTGATCTGTTACTACGGCGTCATGGACGTCTATCTGATTGCCCTGGCAATAAAGCTGGGCGACTCGGCTAGACCGGAACATCTTAGCCTTAGGATCGAAGATCCCGGCATGACAGCCTGACTCGCTCCAGGCGAGGGGCCGCCGCACGTCCAACGGCGGCTTCCCTGGCATAACTTTGATTCGCGTCAGCCCGCCAACCAATCTCATCGACCTGTGTACCGAGCAGCCAAGCCATTGTTTGCATATATGGCTGTGCGGATTCATAACGCCTTCTAGGGCGCCTTAGTCGTCGCTTTCATGATCACCGTACTGATCAGAGCCGAAGAAATCAGCCTGAAAGCCGGAAAAACGGGCAGCGAAAAATTGCGAAACAGAGAGAAATAAGAGGCCGCTTCAGCCCGCGAAGGATCACCGAATTGCATCTCGGGACTTGTATCCCGTCAATGGTTCAAAACCCGGCCCGCAAGCTTCACCGTCGATCTTCAATAAATCGGAACATCCTAGTTGACAGGGCCCGCAAGCCAGGCATAAAGTATTGACCCGATACTATAAGCAGTGAATGGCTTTCTTTCCGATGCCGCTTGCCGATGGGTATCGACGCGGAACTCGTCGCGGGTTCCGAAATGGGCTTCTTCGTATTCTAAACGCAGTAACCGCAATGGCCCAATATTTAGCGCCTACGGCGACTCTGACTCCTAATGACCCCTGGCTATTGAAGGCCAGCTTATAACCGGACTAGGGTGAAAAAAATGAATGTCGAGAACCAAGCAAAAAGAGATTATTTCTGGGTGTATGTCGCCCTCGCAACGGTGGCGCTGGTCGGCGTCATCTTGATGGTCAAGTTAAGTGAAAACGACAAGTACGACCCCATTCGCCAGCAACTGGCAGAAGAGGCGGCCAAAATGAACATTCGGGTTTTGAATTAATCATCGTCGCGTCGTATCACGACACTACCATCGAGAGAGTATTTTTATGAGCACAAGAGCCTTGAGTTCCAAATTGCTTTGCCTGCTGGCCGCCTTGTCCTTTTCCTGCGGCACCGCGTTCGCGGCGGACTATATTGAACGGGACCTTATGGGAAATACGATAGCACCGCAAAAATGTGCCACAAAAACCGAAGCCTCCGAAAAAGCTACCGATTCGTACAACATCAACAAATTCACGAAACTGTTTTGCGAAACCCAAGGCTACGGCTGGTATTTGTCCGAGGCAAAGAACCAAGGGAAGTTGGTCTGTGAAGAATGCAGCGGCGATACCGGGGCCGATAAATACAGATGCCATGTGGAGGATATCGTCGTAACCTGCAAACGGCTCAAGCCCGGCTCAGTGGGGCTATTTCCCGGAGAGGGTTGAAGCCGCTTATGCGCTACCGCTGCTGAACTCGACAGTTGAATCAGAGCTGCTCGTAGTTCAGCGCACTCCGGCGGCATACCGCCAAAATGTTCTCCAACGCCCGCCTTTGTCGTCCCTGTTGATGGCGATAGCGGGCGTTTTGAGTACTCGGGCCAGTGTCTTCGCGGTAAGCGGGGCTCCCGAGTCCGCGTTGAAAATCTCCTGTTTGCCGGATAGAGCAAGCCAACCTGCCCTTTAGAGCGGCCACTCAGACGTTGCCAGCCAGAGCCTTCGAGGCTTGCCATGCGGCGATTTGGCGTGAATATCACTCCAGGATCGCGACCGGATGCAGAAATCCCTTGGTCCTCCGCACACATACGTCTTTTCAATCCCTCAAGCTTTACCCAATATTCGACGCGTAATAGTGCACTGGAAGCCTCTTTTCGCTGAGGCCATTTCCCCGCCAATCCGCTAGAATTACGCGCCCAAAGCTTCACCAATTTTTCGGAAGAGTGCTGCCGCCCATGAATGTCGTGCTGCTCGGCATCGTCGCTTACATTTTGGTCCAACTGTTGATCGGCATGCTGGTGTCGAGACGGATTTCCAGCGAGGACGATTATCTTTTGGCGGGCCGTAGGCTGGGGCTTAAGCTAGGCACCTTCACGGTTTTCGCCACCTGGTTCGGCGCGGAAACCTGTATCGGCGCAGCAGGATCGATTTATCAATCGGGGCTTTCCGGCGGGTCCGCCGATCCTTTCGGCTATGCCGCGTGCCTGCTTCTGATGGGACTCTTTTTCGCGGTGCCGCTCTGGCGAAGAAAACTCACGACTTTGGCCGATCTGTTCCGAATCCGTTATTCACCCAAGATCGAGCGGCTGGCGGTGCTCATGCTCGCCCCGACGTCCATCATGTGGGCCGCCGCACAGATTCGCGCGTTCGGACAGGTTATTTCCGCCTCCTCGGATTTCGAGGTGGAAATCGCTATCACGATCGCGGCCGCGGTGGTCATTATCTATACCGTTTACGGCGGCCTATTTGCCGATGTCATTACCGATTTGGTCCAGGGCATCGCCCTAATTTTGGGCTTGGGCGTACTATTCTACTTCGTGACGGAAGCGAACGGCGGATTCCTGGCCAGCTTCGAGAAAATCGACCCCGCGCGGCTGAAATTGTTCGGCGGAAGCGAAAAGCCGCTGCTGGAGGTTATCGAAACTTGGGCAATCCCGATCACCGGCTCTTTATTCGCGCAGGAATTGTGCGCACGCATCCTGGCGAGCCGTTCCCAACGCGTTGCCAGGGCGAGTTGTCTGGCGGGAGGGGGGCTTTACCTGCTGGTCGGATTGATGCCGGTCTTTATCGGACTGCTCGGAGTTCAGTTGCTGCCAGGCCTCGAAGATCCCGAACAAATCCTCCCTAAACTTGCCCAGCAGCATCTGTCCACCTTTGCCTACGTGCTGTTCGCCGGAGCCTTGATTTCCGCCATTCTCTCGACGGTGGATAGCGCCCTCCTCGCCGCCTCGGCCCTAGTTTCCCACAATCTCGTGATACCCCTGGCGGGGACTGTGTCCGAGCAAGGCAAGGTGCGTATCGCCCGCACCGGAGTATTGATTTTCGGGATCGTGGCCTATGTGCTGGCACTCTATGCCGATGGGGTGCATGAACTGGTGGAAGAGGCGTCGGCTTTCGGCGGCGCTGCGATTTTCGTCGTCATCCTGCTCGGCCTGTTCACCCGCATAGGCCACGCCAAAAGCGCCGCGGCGGCATTGATCGTCGGAATGATCGCGTGGCTCGTCGGCAGTTATGCAATGGAACTTGCCACGCCTTATCTCGCGTCCCTGGTGGCCAGCCTACTGGCTTATCTTATCGTTGCCGCCTGGGAGAGTCGTACCGTGAATACGGCTGCTGAAGCCTCCATATAGTTTGAAACGATGCTAGACCAACAACCACCCACTCGATACAACCAATTCCTGAAGATCGCCACCTGGTTCGAAGGCGGCCTAATTCTCGTTGCCTACGGGATAGGCTGGGCCGTTTCGATAAATCCCCTGGCGCATATCGGATTCAGCCCCATGGCACTGGTCTGGGGCGTCGTGGGCACATTGCCGCTCTATTTGCTCTTTGCCCTGTCCTACAACCTGCCGTGGGGCAGCATGCGTGCCGTAAGAAATTTTCTGGTGGAAAAATTGGGGCCTTTCCTGAGCCACTACCGCTGGCAGGAGTTGCTGTATTTGGGGTTCTTGGCCGGAATTTCCGAAGAAATCCTGTTTCGCGGCCTGCTTCAGCCTTGGTTCGAGCAAAATTGGGGATGGATTGGCGGCATTGTCTTCAGTAATTTGGTGTTTGCCCTAGTGCACTGGGTCACGCCTCTTTATGCGCTGCTTGCCGGGCTCACCGGCGTTTATCTCGGCGTTGCGCTCGATGTTGGCGGCGAACGTAATCTGGTCGTTCCCATCCTCATCCACGCCATCTACGACTTCATGGCGTTCATCGCCGTGGCACAGACCTACCGCCGAGAAAAGAGCCGGCCGTTCTGATCTTCTGGTTTTTTCAGAAAGTACCGCCGTTGCCAGCCGCTAGCTGTTTTCTGGCCTGATGTAGCGCCCCTGAGCATCATCGCGATATCGAAACGAAAAACGCTCTAAAACGCCGGCTATCCGTGTATGGGAGCTTCGCGGTACTTGAGAGGCGCCCCAGAGCGGCTGGACGACACGGCCAGAATCTCGGCGATGATGGAGAGGGCCACCTGTTCCGGCGTTTCCGCACCGATGTCCAAGCCGACCGGGCCGTGAATGCGGTTTAATTGGGTTTCTTCGAAGTTCGAGCCGTCCTGCGCCAGTTCTTCGAGCATCTTTTGAGTACGCTTGCACGGGCCGAGCATGCCGATATAGCGCACCGGGGAGCGCAACAGGTGGGCGAGAATAGCCCGGTCGTGATGATAGTTGTGGTTCATCACCACTGCCGCACCGCTCTCGTCCAGGGCAATCTCGTTCGGCACGGCTTCGGCCCGGCACAGGCGCACGGCGTCCGCCGTCGGAAAGCGCTCCGGTGCGACATAGGCGGGACGGCCGTCCACCACGGTGACATGCCAGCCGAGCCGCTTGGCCAGATCCGCCAAGGGAATCGCGTCATGGCCGGCGCCGAAGATCGTCAAAGCCAGCGGCGGCTGTACCGCCTCGACGAATACCTCCAGCTCGCCCGAATCATCCCGGTAAGTCTTCAGCTCCGATCGGCCGCTGTCCAATACAGCTCGTGCGTCATCGACGATTCGTTCGGCAGATGGGTTTTGTCCAAGCTCTCCGCCGATGGTGTTATCCGCGCAAAGCCATAGGCGTTCGCCCGGCTCGCTGGAAAGATTGCCGTCAGAGCGGACGATCACTGCCACTACGGCCGGTTGCCGCAAACCGAGGCTGTTTTCGAGGACTCGCAGATAGTCCGGCAGCGACCGATCGAGCAGCGGCTCGACGAGAATGCGGATCACGCCGTTGCAACCCAACGCCAGCCCGAATATCAAGTCCGCTTCGGAGGTATGATCGTAGGTTACGACCACCGGTCGACCTTTTGCGGCGATTTCTTCGGAGCGGGCGAAGATATCGGCTTCCAGGCAGCCGCCACTGATCCCGCCGACCATCGACCCGTCTTCGAAAATCAGCAAACGCGCGCCGGCACGGCGATAAGTGGAGCCTCTGGCCTCGATCACCGTCGCCAGGGCGCGCGGCTTTCCGCCGTCCTTAAGTGCGGCCAGAATGTCCTGCAGTTCCTTGCTCTGCGACATGAGGCTTCCCTTAAGCGGTTTTGAGATCGTGTTTGGACAAAGGCAGCGATCGGATGCGCTTCCCCGTCGCGGCGAACAAGGCGTTGGCAACGGCCGGCGCCAGCGGCGGCACTCCCGGTTCGCCCACGCCGGACGGCGGCTCCCGGCTCGGTACGATATGGACCTCGACCGCCGGCATTCCGTCGATCCGCAAAATCGGGTAGTCGCTGAAATTATTCTGCTCGACTTCGCCGTTGTTCAGGGTAATTTCGCCGTAGAGTGCCGCGGAGAGCGCCCAAACGATGCCGCTTTCCATTTGCGCCGCAATGGTGTCCGGATTGACCACCTGGCCGCAATCGATGGCGCAGACCACCCGATGCACCCTGGCCTTTCCGTCCTCCACCGAGACCTCGGCTACTTGCGCCACATAGCTGCCGAACGAGGAATGCACGGCGATGCCGCGCCCTCGGCCTTTAGGAAGGGCCGAGCCCCAGCCGGCTTTCTTCGCCGCCAAGTCGAGAACGCCTCGGTGCCGCGGATACTTGGTCAGCAGCTCGTAACGGAACCGGTACGGGTCTTTGCCGGCGGCGTGTGCGACTTCGTCGATGAAGCTTTCGACCACGAACGCAGTATGCGAATGCCCCACCGAACGCCACCAAAGCACCGGAATATCGAGCTTGGGGCTATGCAGATCGACCCGGATGTTCGAAACCGCATAGGGCAGATCGGCCGCCCCTTCGACGGACGATACGTCGACCCCCTCGCGGACCATGCTCGCCTCGAACGGCGTGCCGATAGCGATGGACTGGCCGACGATGGTGTGGGTCCAGGCGACCAGCTTGCCTTTCGAATCGAGACCCGCGCTCAGCCGGTCGTGGAACGCCGGGCGATAATAGCCGCCCTTGATGTCGTCTTCGCGGGTCCAAACCACCTTGACCGGTTTCTTCACCGCCTTCGCGACGTGCACGGCCTCGCTCACGAAATCCGACTGCGGGTTTGCCCGCCGCCCGAAACCGCCCCCGAGGAAGGTCGTGTGAAGCTCGACCTGTTCCGGCTTGAGTCCCGCGATCGCCGCGGCCTGGTTGCGGTCGATCGTCTGGAACTGGGTGCCGGTCCAAATCTCGCAGCGGTCCTCGCGAAGGTCCACCGTGCAGTTCAAGGGCTCCATAGGGGCATGGGCGAGATAGGGCACTTCGTACTCGGCGCTGAGCGGTTTGGCGATCTTGGCGATCTTGGCGAGAATGCTAGTCGCATCGCCTTTTTCTTTGGCGGGAAGGCCCGAGGTCTGGGCCAATCGGGTGAACTCCTCGCGAAGCTTCGCGGAAGACAGATCGGCATTCGGTCCCCGGTCCCACACGATCTCCAGAGCATCGCGCCCTTTCTTGGCCGACCAGAAATCCTTCGCCACCACGGCGATGCCGGACGGAACCTGAACCACGTCGACCACGCCGACAACGGCCTTAGATTGGGCGGCATCAAAGCTCTTAACTTTGGCACCGAACACCGGCGGCCGCGCAATCAAGGCGGTCAGCAGCCCCGGCAGCTGCACGTCCATTCCGAACTGGGCCGTGCCATTAGTCTTGGCCGGCGTGTCGAGACGGCGGATCGGTTTGCCGATCAGCTTGAACTGCTTGGGGTCCTTGAGCTTGACTTGGGCCGGCATCGGCAGCTCGGCGGCCTTGGCGCTCAAGGCACCGTAAGAGAGCCGCCGCTGGGTCGGTTTGTGGATCACATACCCGATCTCCGCACGGCAGGCATCCGGCTTGACCTTCCACGTATCCGCGGCGGCCTGAATCAAAAGCATGCGCCCGGCCGCGCCGACCTTGCGGAGCTGCTCCCAGGAGGTCGCCACGCTGGTGCTGCCGCCCGTGGCCTGTATGTTCCAGACGGTATGGTTGTAAACCGGCGCGACCGGAGCGGATTCGACCTTCACCTTGCTCCAATCGGCCTCCAGCTCATCGGCGACCAGCATTGCGAGCGAGGTATAAACGCCCTGCCCCATCTCCGACTTGTTGATCAGGATCGTGACCGTTTCGTCCTCGCCGATGCGGATGAACGCATTGGGCGGATAAGTCTTGGCCGGTTCTTCCGCCGCCATGGCGAACTTCATGGTGCGCGGCAGATAGAACGCAATGACCAGGCTGCCGCCGATCAGCGCGGAGGATTTGAGGAATTGCCGGCGTCCGGGATTGGTGAGTTCGACGCTCATGGTTAGCCTCCCTTGGCCATATCCGCCGCGCGGTGTATCGCCTTGCGGATGCGTTGATAGGTTCCGCAGCGGCACAGCACGCCCGACATCGCGCTATCGATATCGGCATCGCTGGGATTGGGATTTTTCACAAGCAGCGCCGCGGCCGCCATGATCTGGCCCGACTGGCAATAGCCGCATTGCGGCACGTCCCCTTCGATCCAGGCTTTCTGCACGGGGTGATCGCCCTGTGCGGACAATCCTTCGATAGTCGTGATTTGTTTGCCGCCCAAGCTGGAGACCGGGGTGATGCAGGCGCGGGTCTGTTCCCCATCGGCATGCACCGTACATGCGCCGCATGCGGCCACGCCGCAGCCGTACTTGGTGCCGGTGAGCCCGAGATGATCCCGCAAGACCCAGAGCAACGGGGTGTCTCCGGAAACGTCCACTTGATAACTCTTGCCGTTAACGTTCAGCGCGATCATGTGTTCCCTCCTCGGCGGTGTCTATAATGGAAGCCGCACCGCACGCGCGGTTTAAGCCGCTTAGTCGGCAAAATGCCCGAGGCGCCTGACGATGTCAACTAACCCGAACGAGCCGAAAATCGGCCTGGTACTGCTCGCCGCTGGGGGCTCCCGGCGTCTGGGCAGACCGAAACAACTGCTGACTTATCGCGGCGAAAGCCTGCTGCGCCGGGCGGCGAAGGCGGCCTTGGCCTCGCAATGTTCGCCCGCTGTCGTCGTTCTGAGCGCCAGCGTGGAGGAGCTCGGAAGTGAACTGGCCGGGCTTCGGCTGCTGACCGTCGTTAATCCGGATTGGGAGGAAGGTATCGGTGGCTCGATCCGGACAGGCGTAACGGCGCTGAACGGCGAGGCTCCGGAGCTGGACGCGGTGCTTCTGGCCCTGTGCGATCAGGCTGTGATCGAGCATCGTCATTTGGACAGCCTCGTCGAGGCTTTTTGCGCTTCTCACCCGCCCGTCGCCGCCTCCCGCTACGGCGATACGTTCGGCGCACCGGCGGTGTTTCACCGCTCGCTTTTTGGCGATCTAGGCCAGCTTACAGGCGATCAGGGCGCGAAGAAGATCATCTTTCGGCATCTTCAATCCACCGTATTCGTCGATTTACCGGAAGCCGGCGTGGACATAGATACCGAGGAAGATTATGCGCGGCTGACGAGTTCGCCGGATAGCCACTAACCATTGTCACGCAGCACCCAAACCCGTTCAGAATCAATTCCGACTCCCTTTGCCAAGAACACACGGCCCCCTGGCTTTCCATCGATCGATCCGCCTATCTCTTAAGAACTTCCCGCCTGATAACTCTTCTAAATCGTTATTGACTCCTTCCCAACGGCGCGGCGCCATAAAAGGCTCCGGAACCGTCGTTTTGGGGTTATTGCTTTTCATTTCCACACTTCAACAGTTAGGAAGCGCGTCATGAAAAAGGGACGATTAATAGCTTCTTCGCTAACCCTCTTGTTTTTGTCCGGCTCTTTTGTTCAGGCCGTTGAAAAACCCGGTACGGAAGAGACGCAGCAGGAAGAACAGTTCAGCGAGCCGGTTCAGGAGTTGACCGATAAAGCCCGAACCGTTCAAGTCTTCTCGCATATTTATGGCGCGGACCTAATGAGCGAAAAAGAGCGCTGCGAATATCTGCTCAAGCTGGATAGCACGAAAGATAGGGCGGAGCGGGACAAAATCCGCGCCGGACACCGTACTTACATCGACGAACGGAAGAAAAGGTTGGGCGGTTAACGCACTCAAAGCCAAAAAGTTTGCCCAAAATTCGCTAGGCCAAATTAAGTTTCCATACGCACTCAGGACATCTCGGGCTTGTAACGGATATCCACGATCACGCACCGCAAAGGTCCCGTGGGCGTATTCACGATCGCTTCGTCGTCGATGGCTTTTTTGAGCAGGGCTCGGGCCATGGGCGAATCGACACTGATCCAGCCTTTTTGAGGGTCGAATTCATCGGAACCGACGATGCGGTAGGTGGATTCTTCGCCATCGGCATTCTCCAGGGTCACCCAAGCCCCGAAAAACACACGATTCTTATCCGACGGCAATTGGACGACTACCTTGAGCTCCGGCAGGCGCTTCTGCAGATAGCGAATGCGGCGGTCGATTTCCCGCAATTCCTTCTTCCGGTAGATGTATTCGGCATTCTCCGACCGGTCGCCTTCGGCGGCGGCGGCCGAAAGATGCTTGGTCACATCGGCGCGGCGCTCCCACAAGCCTTTGAGTTCGATTTGAAGCTTTTCTGCCCCTTCCGCGGTGATGTAGGGTGAGGATTTCGAGGATGGAGGCCGCCAGCGTGCCATGGATCAAATATCGTGTTTATTTTGTGGCTGGGGAGTATATCAAGCCCGCTCGTCGATCAAGCGCCGGATGGATTTTTCCTGGGTCTCGACGCTTTCCGCCAGCCGGAATTGGACCAATGCCCGCTGCAAGTTTTGCCCCGGCCGCTCGACCTTGAAGTAACGGTTGCCCTCCAAATGATCGGTCAGGAACCGCAAACCCAATTCCAGGGGAAGCAGCCGGATCGCGTCATACAAGTAGCGACGCTCGATAGCGGTCAAAAAGGCTCCGGTTTCGGCGAAATAAGCCCGGAGAATGGCGCGGCACACGTCGAGATCGAACGCGACAGTCGAGGCATCATCCGCGGCTTCGCCCGATCGGTTGCAGCAGGAGCGAAGGCAATCCCCTAAATCGTAATGAACGAGCCCCGGTTTCACCGTGTCGAGATCGATCAGGCTGGCGGCGAGTCCGCTATGCTCGTCGAACAACACATTATTGAGCTTCGGATCGCCGTGGATGACTCTGAGCGGCAGCGCTGCGTCTTCCAACACGGCAAAAAAAGAGCGGCGCGCACCGACGAAGTCCAGGGCGAAACGAAGCTCCTCACTGTCCGGAACCGTTTGGACGCCGGCGGCAACCTTCTCGAAGCGGGCGAGGTACCGGGGTGCGATATGAAAACCCGGCAAGGTGTCGTGCAACAATCCGGGATCAAGATCGGCGGTCAGGGCGTGGAACCGTCCCAGCGCATAACCCGCTTCCTCCGCTTGGACGGAATCATGCAAGACGTTGTGGCTCCCCGTATTCGGGATAAAGCTCAGGGCGCGCCAAAAATCGCCCTCGCTGTCCGCCCAGAAATCCAAGCCGGCGCGGGTGGGCCGAATTTCGGGAAGTTTTAGGTCGCGGACATCAGCGGTACCGGCTTGACGCTCCCGGACATGGCTCAACAAAATCCGGAGGTTCTCCATGATCAGCCTAGGCTCAGGGAAAACCCGGCTGTTGATGCGCTGGAGGACGAATCGTTCCCCATCGGGCAGTTCTTCGGTCACCAGGAACGTATCGTTGATGAGACCGTCGCCCAAGGGCTTGACGCTGAGATCACCCTTTTCGGTCACGAAATGCCGGGCGATACGGTCCGCGATTTCGCTCGAGTCCATAGCCATCCGAACGTCTCCTACACGCCGAAACAGTCAGGGAACGGGTTTGCCGGAGGATAACCCTAAGCGCTCACGGGTCTTTTCCTTTTGCTTCTCGCTCTTGCGCAATAGCAGATAAACAGCGCCGGCGCCGCCGTGCCATTTCTGCGCACTGTGAAACGCCATCACCTCCGAGAACATCGGCAGCCAGCGTGTCAGATAGCTTTTCAGCAACGGCTTCTGCTCCTTATTCCCCCGTCCCTTACCGTGGCTGATCAAGGCCGATCGCACGTCGTTGCGCAGGCAGTCGCGGATGAACCGATAGACTTCGTGGCGCGCCTGCTCCACCGTCAGACCGTGCAAGTCCAACATGGCCTCGATCTCATACCTCCCCTGCTGCAGCTTTCGAAAGACGCCGTTTTGAATTCCGTCGCGCTTGAAACTGATGACGGCTTCGGGGTGAACGAATTCGACAAAAGCCGTCGGAAGCCGGTTTTCGTCGAAGGCATTGCCGCGCTGGGCCGACTCGCGCCGGTAGAGCTGACCGGGCGTGGGGGTCTCGCGCTGGGTGAGGATGGCTCGGCCGGAATCATCGATGGGCCGTACATCCGCCATTTCTTGGTGAAATAATTTCAGGTCGTCGTCGGTCATATCTTCTACCCGATCTAATGTCGAGTCCGTGCGACGGGTTTGGTAATCGCTGGTTGATGAAGTACAAAGCCCGGAAGAGCATAGCAAACTTTACCGACAGGCATAGAGGGTTTCCCCGACACTGCTAGTTAAAACGGAGGCGGAACTTATGTCGACGGATGGCGGATGATTCATGAACCGCGGTCGCCGAAATTTCATCGCACGCACGGGCATCGTCGGCCTTGGCCTGCTCGCCGCCCGCGAACCTTTTCGACAACTCTACGGTAAGGAGGTTGCGCCCATGGAGCCGAGCCCAAACAGCATAAGGCTGTTTTTGTGCGGCGACGTGATGACCGGACGAGGTATCGACCAGATCCTGCCGCATCCCGGCGATCCGCGTCTTTACGAGCCTTATTTAAAAAACGCGAAGGCTTACGTAAAGCTGGGCGAACAGCTCTACGGCCCCATTTCGCATCCCGTCGGCTTTTCCTACGTTTGGGGCGATGCCCTCGCCGAATTCGAGCGCGCCAGGCCCGATGTTCGCGTAATCAACCTCGAAACGGCGATCACCGCCAGCAACGATTACTGGCGCGACAAAGACATCCATTATCGGATGCATCCCGCCAATATCGCTTGCCTCACGGCAGCCCGGATCGACTGCTGCGTGCTGGCCAACAACCATGTGCTCGACTGGGGCTATCGGGGTCTGGCCGACACCCTGGACACTCTGGAACAAAGCTCGTTGAAAACCGCGGGCGCCGGCCGAAACCGCCGGGAAGCGGAAGCTGCGGCGATTCTGGATATCGCCGGCCAGGGGCGGGTGCTGGTCTTCGGCTTCGGTTGCGGTTCAAGCGGAATTCCGCCCGAATGGGCGGCGGCGGACGACAAACCCGGCGTGAACCGGCCGCCCGATTTGTCTTCCGAAACGGTACGGCGGCTTGCTGATCGGATAAGGCGCATCAAACAGGAGCGGGATATCGTCGTGGCGTCGATACACTGGGGCGGCAATTGGGGCTACGCAATTCCCGACGAACAGCGCGGCTTTGCGCATGCCTTGATCGACGATGCAGGCGTCGATGTCGTTCACGGCCATTCGTCCCATCACCCCAAAGCCTTGGAGGTTTACCGGGACAAGCTTATCCTCTACGGCTGCGGCGATTTCATCAACGATTACGAAGGGATCGAAGGCTATGAATCGTTCCGGGGCGATTTGGCGCTGATGTATTTCCCGACCGTCAATCCCGCCGACGGGAAATTATCGAGCCTTGAAATGATCCCGCTGCAAATCAAGCGGTTTCGCTTGAACCGGCCGTCCGAGGCGGATGTCCACTGGATTCGGGATCGGCTCGACCGGGAAAATAGCCAATTCGGCGGAGCCGTCGAGGCGCTCGACGGCCGGCGTTTGGTGCTTCGCTGGCGGTAATCGAACGATTAGAGCGTTTTCTGGTTTGGTGTAGCACCCGCCATCGTAGGCACTATACGTCTTAGCCCCGTTAGAGCGTCCCCGAGCATCGCCGCCTGGGACCGGATTAGCACGAAGGGGCGCGGCACGATGCCGCGCGGCGACCGAGGCATAGGGACGTGCCTTCGGTCGCCCCCGGTGCTGGGCGGTGACGCGCAGGATTAGGGCGCTCTTCGGGTGGCCTTGAGGTACTTTCTTTTGGCCAAGCAAAAGACAAATTTGTCCGGAACAAATTTGGACAGCCAGCGGCTGGCCCGAAGGGCGAACTCCAGGGACGGAGTTCGCAGCGTACCCCGCGTGCGGGGCGGCTCCCCGCTCTAAAACCATCGCCGCGTTTAGCGGTACCGTTTGGCGCCTTCCCAATCCACGCCACCGCTACACCATAGCGAAAAACGCTAAAACCGGCCCCGCTCAGGTTTTCACGCCGCCCTTGCGCGCCAGGAACATCACGATCGACACGCGGCGATTCCGGGCCCGCCCTTCCGGCGTGCCGTTGGCCTCGCGCGGCTGGGTGTCGGCCAGGCCGACGGCGCGCAAGCGCTCGGGGGAAACGCCGTGCGCGATCAAATAGCGAGTGACGGTGCTCGCCCGAGCTGTGGACAGATCCCAGTTGGACCGGTACCGCGGCGTGGCGATGGGCCGGTCGTCGGTATGGCCCTCGACGGCGATCGTTCCGCCTTGCGTGCCGAGCACGCCGGCCAGACGGTTGAGCAGGTCCGAGCCTTCGGGCTTCAAATCGGCGCTGGCCGGATCGAACAGAATCGCGTCGTTGATCTCCAGGCGGACTTCCCCGCTCCCTGCCGAAACCTCGACCGAACCACTGAACTCCGCGTCCGAGAACGCTTCACCCAAAGAAGCCGCCGGGCTCACGGTCGTATCGCCGACTTCGCTTATCCACCCTTTCTCGGAAACAGGCGGAAACGACTTTCCGGATCGTTCGGCCAAAGCTGGAGTTTCCCCGGCCTTTTGCGCCGAAGGACTCGCCTCGACATCCGCTTCTTCGGCCTCGGATTTGCCAAGGGACGCGTTTGCCTCGGACACAACCCGCATCTGTACCGGGTAAGCGGGCTGAACCTTGATCTCGGCTTTGGCTTTAGGGGCTCTATCCGCGATCTTTTGGACCGGCGGAGAGGCCGAGGTTTCGTTCGCCGATACCGGCTTCGACTCCTTCATGATCGCGGGAGAAATCGGAATCGGGGCCGTTGCCACCATCGGTTTAACCAACGTTGGCGCCTGAGCGATTTTCGACTCTGCCGTTATCGCCTTTTGATAGGCGAACAGCATGACGAAGAACGTGAACAGCAAGGTCATCACATCCAAATAGTTCAGCAGCCAGCCGCCCTGCTCGGTCGTGCGTTCGGCCGCCGCCGCTTGCCAGGGATCGATGACGGCTTCCCGCCCGGTGTCCGGCCGCCGGGAACGCGTTGTCGCCGGTGCGTCGTTCAATGGCATACCGAAATCCTGTGACTACGAGTTGGCCATGCTAAGCGGGAGCGAATCGATCGGCTCGTTCGTCTCCGGCTGGTCGAAGAAGGCTTGCCAATAGTCCCGGAACATCGCCGAATGACACCGGTCGTGCAGCATGAGCACCGATTCCATCTGCACGTACGACCAGGCCAGATTCTCCTTGGCGCGCCTTTCCAAGCGCGTCGCGATGGGCTTCAACACCAGGTTGGTCAGCACCAGCCCGTACACCGTGGTCAGCATGGCGAAGCCCATGGCCTCACCGATCTGCTCCATGCGATTGGCGTCCAAACCGTACATCATCTCGATCAGGCCGAAGAGTGTTCCCAGCATGCCGAAGGCGGGCGCGAAGGTACCCATGGTGCGAATGATCTGGATTTCGGCCTGATCCCGCTCCCGCTGCGCCCCGATTTTCCACTGGAGCATCCGCGTCAGGTCGGCTTGCGGGGTGCGATTGATCACCAGTTCCGCGCCGGCTCGAAGCAAAGGCTCCTGCAGCCGGCGGGCCGCCTGCTCGGCCGCGCGAACAGCGCCTTGGCGATGGGCTTCCACAACGCGCAGGAAAACGTCCAGATCGTCGTTGTCCATCGACGCTTTATTTCCAAGCTTGCTCCGAAGCCTGCGCAACAAATCGGTCACCCCGCGAAACGAATGGGCAAGAACAGTCGCGGCGAACGTGCCCGCGACCACCAGAAAAAGACCCGAGACATTGAAGTACCGGCCCGAGGGGTCGGCCCACAGGAGCAGAGAAAAGAGGCCGAGCAGCCCCAATCCGCCCAATGCTTTTACGATAACGGCTTTCATAACGCTTCCGCTCGATTTTGGTTTTACCGGATGCGTTTATGCAGATTCCGTTCCTATCAAATATTTCTTTTGCAATCAGCAATCTGAAGACTTTCACCGATCTTGCGTCGGATTTTTGACGCGATCAAACGGCAGCGGGTTGCCAGAACCGGCAATCGCTACCGGGGTGTTAGAGCGTTTTCTGATCTTGTGTAGCGCCCGCCATGGCGGGCGCTACACGTTTGAATCCCGTTAGAGCGCCTCCGAGCATCGCCGTCTTGGGCCGGAACAGCCCATAGGGGCACCCGATGGATCGGGTGCGGTGGCCGAGGCACACGGACGTGCCTTCGGTCGCCCCCGGCTCAAGGCGGTGACGCGCAGGACGAGGGCGCTCTCCGGGTGCCCTTTCTTTGGGTTACTTTGGATTTGCGCCTGTCCTGGCGCAAACCCTTCGGGCGCACTTCGCGCGTCCAAATTTGTTCCAGACAAATTTGTCTTTGGGCAAGCAAAGAAAAGTAACTCGCCTGCGGGGCGAGACCCGCTCTCAAACAAGGCGCTGCCAACGGCGGCACTGTTTAGGCGGCTTTCAAATCCCCATCACCGATATGCCATAACGAAAATCGATTCTTTTGGCAGGATCAACTTATAGCCCGAAAATCGACATCCGCAGTGAACAAAGCGCCGCCCGCCGAAGTCGAACGGAGTAAGGTGGCCCGAAATGGAAACAGTCGAATCAACCGCTCAAATCATCCAGTTTCCGGATCCAAGACGGTGGTCGATGATCGCCAGGACTTATATCGACAATCTAACGCTGGGCGATCCGCGCGCAGCGTTCTTTTATCTGGAATACCAGTTAACCGCGTTGAAGCTGACGGGGATTCCGACGGTGCTGAAAGGAGAAATCGAGCGCGAATACAAAAGACGCGGCTTTCAAGGCCCGGTGTATTTCGGCAAGCCCTGGTAAGAGTGAGATCCTCTAATCTTCGCGGCTTAAGCTGTTGATGATATAGCCACCCGATTTCTCGTCGTATTCCAGTTTCAACAATTTCCGTTCTTGCGCGTCTTCCAGCAATTTCCCGAACGTGCGGAACCCGTGATAGCTTTCGTTGAAGCCGGGTTTTCGCCGTTTCAGCGCCTGCTTGACCATCGATCCCCACACCTTTTCCTCTTCTCCGCGCTCCTCCAAAAGATCTTCGACCGTTTCCAGCACCCAATCCAGCGCTTGCTGTTTCTTGTCTTCCTCGGTCTTCTTTTCGCCTTCGCCGGGTGCTACAGCTTGGCGCGACGTCTTGACGGGCGCGCGCTTCGACTTCGGCTTAGGCTTTGCCGCCTCGCGCACCAGGTCGTCGTAGAAAATGAACTCGTCGCAGTTGGCGATCAGCAAATCGGACGTGGATTTCTTCACCCCGACGCCGATGACGACCTTGTTGTTCTCCCGCAGCTTGCTGACCAGGGGCGAAAAGTCGGAATCGCCGCTGATGATCACGAAAGTGTCGACGTGCGACTTGGTGTAGCAAAAGTCGAGCGCGTCGACGACCATGCGGATGTCGGCGGAATTCTTGCCCGACTGGCGCACGTGCGGGATTTCGATCAACTCGAAGGCCGCCTCGTGCATGCCGCCTTTGAACTCCTTGTAGCGGTCCCAGTCGCAATAGGCCTTCTTGACGACGATATTGCCCTTGAGAAGCAGCCGTTCCAGCACCTTCTGAACATCGAAGGCGGCGTATTTGGCGTCGCGGACGCCGAGAGCGATGTTCTCGAAGTCGCAGAACAAGGCCATGATCTGGGTTTTGGGTGTATGGCTCATAGGCTTCTTTAGTGTGAATGGCCGAATTCGAGGGCTTCGCTCAAGACGAAGCTCCAACCGAGGTCGTTTACGATGCTTTGAAAAGTGTCATCCAAGGGCGCTTTCACGTGGAGCCTCTCCCCCGTATGGGGATGAGTAAACACCAAGTCGGTCGCACAGAGCAGCAATCGATGGCAGCCGAAATGCGCCCTGACGAAATCGTTGTGGCGCCCGTCGCCATGGCTGGTATCGCCCACGACCGGATGAAAAATATGCTTCATGTGACGCCTGATCTGATGTTTCCGCCCGGTTTTCGGCGAGACCCGCAACAGCGAGTAACGGGCGGTCGGGTAACGGCCCACTGCGAAAGGCAGCTCCACGATCCCCAGCCGGCGATAGACCGTTACCGCCGGCTGGGCCGGTTTGTCCAGCCGCGCTTTGGCGTCGGTCATCCGATCGAGTTGCTCTTCCAGCGCATAGTCGATCATGCCGGTTTCGTCCGTGTAGCCGCGAACCACGGCAAGATAACTCTTCTCGACGGCTCCGCCGGAGAATAATTCCGTCATCCGCCGGGCGGTATCCGAATCAAGCGCGAATACCAACACGCCCGAGGTCGGCTTGTCCAGGCGATGGATCGGGTATACCCGGCGGTCGAGCCGATCCCGCACGATCCGCATGGCATACCGGGTTTCATGACGGTCGATATCGCTTCGATGGACGAGCAAGCCGGCGGGCTTGTCCACCGCCACGAGAGAGTCGTCCTGATAGAGGATTTCCATGGCTCGGCTAGGTTAATCCAGCGCCGAGGTTCGCGAAACCGAAAAGCATAACCCGCCCAGCGCTCAACGCATCGACTCCACCGTGTAGCGCACCCACAGGCGGTGCGTCCCGCCCGGCGCGATCGTCACCACGTCGTCCGCGGCATTGGCGCTTTCCACGCACACCATGCCGAGATAGCCATTCTCGCCGAAATCGCCCAGCGCTTCGGCCCTCTCGGCCCACGGATTCCACACCACCGTGGAACGGCTGCCCCGCTTGGCGATGCGGATGCGGCGGCTTAAACCCGGATCGTCGATCAGGCAATCGGCGGTGGACTCGAGATAAATGCGGTCGGTCTCCCCGTCGAAGGTTACGGGCCCCGATTGCTGCTTGAGTCGGCCGTCGTCCGTTTTGTCGATATAGAGGCAGCCTTTGAGACCGTGAATCGCGATCCGGCGGATATCGCTGACTTGAAAATAGGTATGCAGCGCCTCGCCGATCGTGACGGGCGCGAGCCCCAGGTTGTGCGTCACCAGTTCCATCTCCAGGGCCGTGCCAATGGTCATGTAAAGCGCGAGCGGCGTCGAATGCGGCCACTGGGCGTGCGTCTCGTCGTTCTGGATGAGGCGGAAACCCAATCGGGTCGAACCGTCCTCCAACGCCTGCACTTCGATCACTTCCCACGGCACGGTGCGCGCAAAGCCGTGAGCGGGAAAAGCGGATTCGCTCCGATGAGGCCCGAACCACGGCCAGCACACCGGCACACCGCCGCGGATCGCTTCGCCCGGCCCGAACTTCGCCTTCGGCGACAGCCAAATGACCAGTTCCTCCCGATGCGGCGCCCAGCTCATCAAGTGAGCCCCCTGCAAGGCAATGCTCGCCATGGCAAGACCGTTGCTGATTTCCACCACCCCCAGCCCGCTGGGACCCTCCTTGAAGACTACTTCGCCGGCGATGCCGAAACGCTTGTCTAAAACGGAAATGTCGTTCGGGTCCATAAATCCTCCTGTCAGGGTTGGGGTTGATATGAAGACTCAGCCATTAGACAAGTCTCGCCGCCGGCAAATCGGATCGCGGGCAACGCTCGAATGAAGGCACGCGGCAGGCGGCATGTTTGGGTTGGGCGTCGCCCAGCCTGGTGAGTTGCGGCATGATGTTCTAATCGGATTGCGACTACCGTCTAACCGGGGGCGAACTTTATTGCAAAAGCGGCTCACTATTGCAACAGGCGTCGCGCTCGGATAAACAAAATTGGCTAAAAAGCTCCGATGGAATCCCTTCTCCCCTTACGGGAGAGGGCTCGCCATCGAACTCACCGGACGGTTTTGCGACTAAAATGAGCCTTCCGAACTCATCAGCCGCGTAACCGACCCATGAAAAATCCCTTCTGGCACGAAAAATCACTGGCCGAGATGACCGAGCACGAATGGGAGTCGCTGTGCGACGGGTGCGGGAAATGCTGCCTGCACAAGCTGGAGGACGAAGACACCGGTGAGTTGTTCTTCACCAGCGTGGCGTGCCGACTGCTCGACATCGAGGCTTGCCGCTGTACGCACTACAAAGAGCGCACGGTATCGGTTCCGGAATGTCTGAATTTGCGTGCCGGGTTCACGCAATACCATTGGCTTCCGCCCACCTGCGCCTACCGCTTGCTGGCGGAAGGCAAAGACCTGCCCGCTTGGCATCCCCTGGTTTCCGGTGATCCTGAATCCGTTCACGATGCCGGCGTTTCCGTACGCCGATATGCCATACCGGAAGCCGAGGCGGATTGCCTGGAAGATCACGTTATCGAATGGCGGGATTGAATGGGCCTTCAAACCGGGGTGCTAAATCGTCACCCATGAAAACCTTCACCCGCTACGAATCCGTCGACGAGGTGCTGCGCTGGCTGGACCGGCGGATTTCGGCGTTGCCGCCGGAGCGAATCGCCGTATCCGAAGCCTATGGACGCGTTCTCGCCGAAGCGGTGCCGTCGCCCATCGATGTCCCCCCGTTCGACCGCGCCGCCGTCGACGGCTATGCCGTACACGGGCTCGAAACCATCGGGGCGGGGGCTTATAGCCCGGTCTCGCTGATCCTGCACGATACATCACTCGTCCTACAGCCCGGAACGGCATCGAGAATCGCGGCGGGAGCGCCGTTGCCCGAGGGAGCTGATACGATCGTTCCGCTCGCGCTAGTCGAAGAAACAAGCGGCTTCGTGAACGTTGCGGCCGCCGTTGCGCCGGGCGAAAACATCGCGCGCCGCGGCAAGGACATCGGTTGCGACAGCCCGATCTTACCCGAGGGAAGACCCTTGCGCGCCCAGGATTTGGCACTGCTGGCCGCCTGCGGGATCGACCGTATTCCGGTCATCCGGCGCCCGAAAGTACGGATCGTGACCACCGGCGATGATTTGGCCGTCCCGGGGCAGCCTCGTAGTACTCACCAGCATTTCGAAGCCGGTTCGTCGATGTTGAAGGCGCTGGTGGCGCGGGACGGCGGCGAAGTCGAAGCGTGCGTGCACGTGTCCGACGATGCGATCGCGGAAGCGCTCCGCACAAATGAAATCGAAGCGACGCTGGTCGTGGGAAGCAGCGGCGAAGGCTGGAACGACCGCGCCGCCGAAGCGCTGGACACCGCCGGAGAACTGGCCTGGCACGGCATCGCCCTGGAACCGGGCCGCTCGGCCGGCATCGGGTGCATCGGGTGCATCGGGAACACATTGGTGTTTCTCCTGGCGGGCGATCCGGTCGCCTGCTTCTGCGCCTACGATCTTTTAGCAGGCCGGGCTATACGGCGTATGGCCGGCCGAAGCACGGCCTGGCCGTATCCGGAACGGCGGGTCGTTTTAACCAAGAAAATCAGCTCGGAACTCGGCAGCGTCGACTATTGCCGGGTGCGGCTTACGCCGAACGGCGCCGAGCCCGTCGCCACGGGCGGCAACACCCGCCTCTCGGCCCTCGCCGCCGCCGACGGATTTCTGCTGGTGCCCGAGGATTGCGAAGGCTATCCGTCCGGCGCCGAAGTGACCGTATTCCTTTATAACTCCCTGGACTCGGAACCGAACCATGTCCGATAACGACGACCTGCGGCGCGCGGCCCGCCAGGAACAGTTTCTGGATGTCATCGACCGCACGGAAGCGGCGGCGCGGTTTCATGCCCATCTTCGGCTGGAGCCGTCCGGCAACGAATCCCTTCCGCTCGCCGAAGCCTTGGGCCGGGTACTGGCGCGCACCGTGAGCGCCCCCGTGGACGTGCCGGCTTTCGACCGGGCCAGCGTGGATGGCTTCGCGGTCCGGTCCGCAGATACTTTCGGCGCAAGCGCCGAGGCTCCGGCCGTGTTGTCTCTGAACCCGGAAGTGCTCGCGCCCGGCGTCGAGCCTTCGATTGCCGTCACGGCCGGGGCCGCCACGCCCATTGCCACTGGAGGCATGCTGCCCCGCGGCGCCGACGCGGTGGTGATGATCGAGCACACCGAACTGTTGGAAGACCGGCGGCCGCTCCGCATCGAAATCCGCAAGCCCGCCTTGCCCGGCCAGTTCGTCGCTTTCGCCGGCACCGACGTCGCCAAAGGCGAAACCGTGATGCGCGCCGGGCAACGGCTCACGTCGCGGGAACTCGGGGTTTTGGCCGCCATCGGTCTGGACGAGGTGGAGGTTTACCTCCGCCCGCGGGTCGCCATCATCTCCACCGGCAACGAAATCGTTTCGCCGGGCGAGCCGCTGCGACCCGGCAAGGTCTACGATTCCAACGGCACGATACTCGCGGCCGCCGTGCGCGAATTGGGCGGCGAACCAGTCGAACTCGGCGTGGTGCCGGATGACGAAACGGCGCTTGCGAGCGCATTGAAGCGGGGTTTGGAATGCGACATGGCGCTGCTGTCCGGCGGCACCTCGAAAGGCGCGGGCGATCTGTCCTACCGAGCCGTTAGTGCCTTAAAGAACCCCGGCGTGGTCGCGCACGGGGTGGCCCTCAAACCCGGCAAACCCATTTGCCTGGCCGTCACCGACGGCAAGCCGGTGATCGTCTTGCCCGGCTTTCCCACCTCGGCCATCTTCAACTTCCACGAATTCGTCGCTCCGGTTTTGAGGCGCTTGGCGGGACTGCCGGCCGCGCGAACCCGATCGGTCGAAGCCACGCTGCCCATGCGGATCACATCCGAGCGCGGGCGCACCGAGTACCTCTTGGTGAGCCTGATGCCGACCGACGATGGGCTCGCGGCCTACCCGATGGGAAAAGGCTCGGGGGCGGTGACGGCCTTCAGCTTCGCCGACGGCTTTATCGCCATCGATCAGCGCACCGAGCAGGTTCCCGCCGGCAGCGCGGTCTCGGTGCAACTGCTCGGCCAGGCGCTGGAACCCGCCGAACTGGTGTTCGTAGGCAGCCAATGCGCGGGGCTGGACTACCTGCTGACGCTATTGCAGCAGCGCGGCCTGGCGGCCAAAGCCCTCTACGTCGGCAGCATGGGCGGCGCGGCGGCGGCCAAGCGGGGCGAATGCGACATCGCCGGGGTGCATCTCATGGACCCGGCGACCGGCGAATACAACCGCCACTTGCTGACTCCGGAACTCGAACTCGTCCCCGGCTACCGCCGCATGCAAGGCATCGTCTTCCGCAAGGACGACGTCCGGTTTGCGGGAAAAACGCTCGAAGGGGCGCTCGCCGCGGCGCGCGAGGATGCGAGCTGTCTCATGATCAACCGCAATACCGGCAGCGGAACGCGCATCCTGATCGACCGCTTGCTCGGAGGCCGGCCGCTGCCGGGCTACGCCGTCCAGCCCAAATCGCACAACGCGGTGGCCGCCGCCGTGGCGCAAGGCCGCGCCGACTGGGGCGTCGCCATCGAGACGGTCGCCGCTCAATATGGTCTCGGGTTCATACCCGTCCAGGACGAGCATTACGACTTTCTGGTGCCGAAAAGCCGTCTGGAACGCCCCGGCGTCCGCCAGTTTCGGGAATTGCTCACGGACGATCGGGTACGGCAAGCGCTGGGCAATCTGGGCTTTCGTCCGTAGCCGAAGCTCTTGGGTTACAATCCTTCTAGTTTCATTACGTATATTCCTGAATCTTTTCCGCTTAAGGCGATTTGAGACCCAATCATGCTGAAGGACGAATCGGACACGCAGGACATGATGACGGTCCCCGAAGTGGCCCGTTATCTACGGCTGAAAGAGCGCAAGATTTACGACTTGCTCGCTCAAAAGCGCATTCCCTGCACGCGGGTTACGGGCAAGTGGCTGTTTCCCAAGCAACAGATCGATATCTGGCTCAAGCAAAACAGCGATTTCCAGATGCAGCCGACGACGGAAACCCGGCCGCTGCCGCAAGTCGTGGTCGGCAGTCACGATCCGCTGCTGGAATGGGCCTTGGGAGAGACCGGTTACCCTTTGGCGATGCAGATGAACGGCAGCACCGAGGGTTTGGAGCGGTTCGCCGCCGACGAAGGGGTACTGTGCGGCCTTCACCTGCTCGATCCGGAAAGCGGCGAATACAACCTGCCGGCGATCAAGGAACATGTGAAGGGCAGCGAAATCGTGGTCCTGCACTGGGCCTGGCGGGAGCAAGGACTGGTGCTGCCTGCCGGAAATCCGCTGGGCATCCGTGCCCTCTCCGATTTGGCCCGAACCCGCGCGCGCATCATCGAACGGCAGGAAGGAGCTGGCAGCCGCCTGCTCTTCCGGCATTTGCTCAAGCAATCGGGCCTCTCGGTCGAGGCGTTGAACCTCCTGCCCCAGCCGGCGCGCGGCCATGTCGATACGGGTCTCGCCGTGTGTAGCGGCCAAGCGGACGCCGGCATCGCGGTGCAGTCCGTGGCCCGCCAGATGAAGCTGGAATTTCTGCCGCTGGCGCGCGAACGCTTCGATCTGGTCATCCGCCGGCGCGATTACTTCGAGCCGCCGTTTCAGACCCTGCTGAAATTCACCCGCACACCGGAATTTTCGGAAAAAGCCCGCAGCTTGGGCGGCTACGATATCGGAGCTCTGGGCGAAGTCTTGTACAACAGCCCGTAATCCAGACGGTTTTTCCACATCAGTTTTACAGTGTTTGTAGGCCGGATTAAGCGAAGCGTATCCGGCATTCCCGGTAACATGCCCTTCGGGCGCTGTGCGTGCCAACCGGCTCCCGACCAATGAGTCCGGCATTTCCGCTGTTCTGCACCGTCCGCCGGGAACGGCTATCGCCCCTTCGACCGGGCTCAGGACTGGCTTATCCCGGCCTACAATCGTAAATCGGGATCAGCGTGTAGGCCCGAATAAGCGAAGCGTTTCGGGCAACGAAGCGGCCGGGAACCGCTGTCGCGTTATCCCGCCCTTGTATTATCGATTTCGTGATGTTCTTAAGATTTTGGAGATACTCCGTGTCTTAAGACTCACACCTGGCGGGCACGCCAGGTTCGAGCGACTGGATGCCGTTTCCGCCCTTGGGAGATCACGCCC